>Ga0065711_1001539_pt1 | contig 42367 bp, 28 predicted proteins | sample Hoacrofraction12_FD_59098 | JGI IMG/M metagenome (GOLD analysis project Ga0065711, IMG submission 59098) | Hoatzin crop microbial communities from Cojedes, Venezuela - Epithelial fraction 12 v2 (version 2) | ecosystem: Host-associated > Birds > Digestive system > Esophagus > Crop | place...
GGAGAGGAGAGGAGAGGAGAGGAGAGGAGAGGAGAGGAGAGGAGAGGAGAAGATTGTTCTATGGATGACAGGCAGAAGCAGGTCCAAGCTGGTCTTTTGGAACATTTTGACCCAAACCTCTCTCTTGTAAACCTGTATGCCTGATCCCAGATGGGAACACAGTGGATCATCAGATAAGACCTGAGTATGCCTCTGAGAAGATACTGATTTATGACCGAGGTTTAAATTGGAAGTGTATACAACTGCACTGAAAACAGTTGAGAAAATCACAAACGCTCACATAGAGCTGTGCTTCCACCATTGAATTCACAAAGACCAAACCTGGGACTTGGCTCATCCTTACCCCACTTTTTTGTGTTAAAACTGTATATCAGTGGTTAGCCATGAAACAACTCTGCAACCAATAAAGTGTGTTCCATAGGACTGGTTGTTGGTACAGCGTACCACTCTGTCAATCACCAGAGTCTACTAAGGTCCTCCAAACAAAAAAAATAAAAGCAGACCAAGGTCTGTTTTCACAGGAATTGCGTGGAACAGCAGGATTTACTGACAAAGAAGATGGAATACACCAGGGAGAAATGCATTTCAACCATGTCCTCTGTGCTAAGCCCTCTTCCTCCCAGGAAAGGATAAAGGAGATTTTAAAAGATGCCAGAAGAAGATAACGTTTTCAAGTTGATTTCAATATACAGAGACATACACTGACTTTCTATTGGATTGGTTAATGATCCTAAACAGTTCTGAGGCAAGATTAACGTCTAGAATCTCTTGGCCCAAATGTTATTGTGGGCTATTGATCATAAGCCAAATGAGGACAACTTCACACAGCACCCTAGTCCGAGGATGGTCTTTTGACTTCTGTAGATACGGTACACTTCAGTGGGCTCAGAATAGTAGAAAATGTCCTAGAAAAAGTCTGCTACAATGCAAAGTTGCAAAGCTCTGAAGTTATTTGGAGTAAAAAGAAACAATGACACAAATGTGAAAGGGCAGAACAATTAATCAAATTATTCTGCTTCCTCTCTCTGCTACATGTTTCGTGGAGGATTTGGGCAAAACCCTTCACCAGTATTTAGTGTCCCACCCCTCCAAAACGCAGAAAGTAGTACTTGCCGTCTGCAGAGACAGGTTTTAAGAGCGGTAGGTGAGGAAAGTTCACAAAATGTGCTGAAATCCCCAGCTGACAGGGTTAGAAAAGTATTATTAGCTGCAGTCACCTTCTTCTTTATTCTGCTTAAAGAACAACAAGGAACACATTTTCAAAGGGATTTCAATTCATCTTTCTGTTTGGGTGGACACTGCTAAACAGCAAATCTCGTTCGTGTGCCTTTCCTCACTCGGATTCTGCGTTTCTCCTCAGTGGAAGTAAAAGTCTTGCAGATGTATTTACATCTTGTAACAGCAGCTCCCAACTTCTGCAGCAGCCACATGGCAGCACAAGGGTGAGGAGGGGAAGTGCGGGCGGTGGATCGCTGCTCCGTGCCCCCGCTGCGCCCGGCGGAGAGAAAGGATTTGCTTTTCTCCCTTTTCCTCCTGCAGGAGGAATCCCGGGGGCGGGCTGGGAAAGGAATCCTGGTCACTGCTGGAATGGAGAGGGGAATGACGCCCATTCATTAACCACCATCTGGGCAGGGTTAGTGCTCGCCTATTGCTTAACCCGTTGAGCCACGCACTTTTTCTCTGCCTGCTGACCCAGCCAGATTCTTTTCTCCTTGTTCTTGGTGTCAACTGGAAGTAATGTGACATCAAAACTACAACTGGGATGCTCTCCCGTACACTGGGCTGATGCATCTCACCTCCCCCAGCCCCACTATCCCTGGTGTCCCTGCAATGCCCTGTAGGTTTGCCCTGCATAGCCAGGAAATACTCGTCGTAATTCACACGGATGATACCCTGTGTAAGATGGGCCTCAACTCGTTTAGCGTAACTCTCAACATAATTCTAGTATCAGCCCAGCTGACCTATCGGTGATATCCAACAACACTCCTGGCTTAGAGGTCTACAAAGTCAGTGGGAATTTCTGAATCCTGCTTTCTTAAGAAAATAAGGCTTGCACGCTCATGCTGGTTTTTCAAGTACCGGTGTGTATGTGTGTGTATGTCTGTGGGAAACAGAGAGATACTATTTCCCTTCTACCCCGCCTTCCTTCTGAACTCACCGGCACTTTCAGCTTAACAGAAGTGCACAATGTTCAAAGCCATCCCGATTCCTGCACGTTTCATGAAGAGAGGCAAACAATTGAAGAGACCGATCTTTCTGGTGCCCTAGATGGGAAGGGGGCTACAGGCTGCACGTACCCGCCAAGACATGCCAGAGGAGTTACCAGAGAGGACAAAACACCCCAGCACCCGCGTACATTCTGTTCATTGCTTGAGCCATACTTGGCACCAGAGGAGCCAGCCAGAAGACACAGTGCAACAGCAAATCAATTTTTATAAATCTCCGAGCTAACAGAGCAACTTATTGGCTTTGCTCGCAGCAAGTAACTTTTCTGAAAACCCTTTCTGGAAAAAAAAGAAAAAAATTTCTAAAACAGATTGTTTTGAGGGTGACTGCATCTTCTTACGTCTGTTTCAGGACAGACTGGAGCAGTGGTACCTCTCTTTTCTGATTCTATTCATATCTTTGTGACATTAATTGATGTTTATTGGCAAGACATCAGATTTCTCCCTATCTTGCTACTTTTCCTTGAATCAAAACTCCAACCAATCATTTTGCTTTAAATAAAATACAATCGCAGGTTAGTAGAATTGATCTGTGGATGAGATTGCTAGACTAGGGGAAAAGGTGTGGAGATATTTTCCTATGAGTCAATTTCTTGGGCAAAAATTTTCAAAAAATAATGTAAGCAGCTGAACAAAATCTAAGTCCAGGGTAATTTCTACAGCAGTTGTAAACTGGCTAGATGGACATAAGCGATAAGGCATTACATAGCTGCCAAAGTGAGTAAGTTATATAAGTGAGTAACTTATAGAAGACTAGAGGACCGAGGGATGTGTGCAGAAGAGCAGAATCATGACCTCTCCAGATGTTTTAACAGGAACAACATCCCGCTTCTCCACTGGGCTTGTTCTGTTTTGCAGCAGAAAATCCAGCAGCAACTTTTTGTGGTTGATATTAGTAGATGCTGTCTTCCTGCACCAGTGGTGGCATTTAGAGGTTGCAACACAAGAAGATGTTGGTGAAGGGGATGTTTTGGTTAGTTGATGCCTGTGCATTGTCCTCTTCCATTGATAGTTGTTTGTTTCATCTTCACGGGATTCTTTAGCTCAGAATCGCTAAGGTCTCTTTTTAGCTACTTATACCAGTGTGTGATCTTATCTGAGCTGCCATTTATACCGTCATCAATACCAGCAGTAAACTTGACCCACTGTGTTTATTATGACTCCTGTTCCTTATGGCTTTGAGATATACCTATTTCTACCAACATCTCAAAATCTTTGTAGGAGTCTTGGTATTTTTACATATCAAAGTCACCACCAGGATCTTCAGCGTCAAGTATACATTTTGACAATCTGTAGCTGCAAAGCAATGTGCAAGATCTCAGTAAGAATAATGAGTTTTGCTGTCTACCAGCAATCCGATTGTTAACAGAATTCAACTTCAACAGGAAGCATGAATTGTCAGGAACTCTACTGAATTCAGTGGAATAACTGGAATGGATGCCATTCCAACAAACATGAAATCTTGTGCTATGTCTTTCTGTATTCTACCATGCTTAAACTTTAATTCAAAACTAATAACAGTATAACTCATGATTTTGGTTAAGAGATTTTTTAACTCCTCCATTCTACTGACAAATTGTTAAATTGGATTTATGCACCAATCTTGAAATGGATCATTCCATTTAATGGTTGATTTGTCAAGAAAAGTACTGATTAATGTGCCTTCTAGATCAGAAAGGATTTTGATGTATTTTCCTTTGACAGTCTTAGTGGGAGAAGCTCAGGTAAATGTCAAAATGCATCTTTGGCTTTCTGCTGAGAGTTGATAAGGCCTGTTGTAAGGTACAACCCCCTTACTAGAGTAAGGACTTACTTTTTTTCTCTGTACTTTGGTTTTCTGTTTCACCTGATCGTGTAGAATTAATAGGATTATACACTAATGTGGACAGCAAAATGGCCAGGGATGCCAATCTAACTTAGGAGACCATGCGAGGCAGGGCTCAATGCTGAAGCAGTATGTGTTGGCCCAACAATGGCTCAGACCCATTGGATGGACATGACTGCTCCTGCTGCCTGTGGGGCCAGGAGCCTGGTGACTCAAGTCAATGGGAACATTGTCTTTGATGTTGGTGACTCAATATTTTATCTTCATGGGATACTTTTATTTCTATATTTCCAGAACTGAATAATGGAAAATAAATCAAAACCAATTTCAATTTTATATAAAATATAAGATATCAATCCACTCAAACTGCGTGAGTGTCACTTTAAGAAAGCAAAAGCCTAGCTAGCCTTCAAGTCATATTAAGTCGTTTCAATTTTGTCAAGAGCTCTTCTCGTTGCACAGCAAAACTCGTTTTCGAAACTTCCGCAGAAATTTTTACTGCCTTTTTCTGTCACCTTTTACTTATTTGTATATCCCATCTCTCTTCTCTGACCATGTCTTAGCTGATTATTTCAACTTGTAGATTCATCCCACAGTCTGATACAGCAACAATCTAGGCAGACATATAATTTGATGTGCTGGAGTTGCTCCATTGACATTCTCAGAGCTAATGGGAGTAAATTAAGTTCATGCAAAAGCTTTACATGATCCAGATCCAAAATACCCCAAGTGCAATCAATGCCTCTGTGAGTATTTGATCCTTTTATTTCAACATGGACAGTCCTACAGCTTGTTTGTGATTATGCTTCATCTGTTTTGAATTGTGCTTCTGTTATTCAGTTATCATAAGTAAGTTACAATTGTCTCGTAATCATCTTGAATTATTACCTTCTTTTTCACTTCCCATCCCTAAGACCTTGGAAAAGGATTAGGGTGAGTGGCAGGGGTGGATGAGGGGAAAGATGTTCGTGTGTCTGACCATGTAGTCACAAAAAATTTCCCTAAAGTCCAGTTTGATTTCCATAATACTGAGGCTGCATTGTTTTGAATTTTTAATTATTTATTACAGCCATCAGAGTGTGGCAATGTGACTGACCTATTGCTTTTTAATTATTTTTGTTTCTTTTGATACTATTAACCATGACATTTTGCTGATCCAGCTACATTCTTCTTTTAGTTTTGGCCCTGAGATCATTCAATGTCTGTGTCCATCTCTGTCAACAGAAAGTCAGCTTCTTCTTAAAAGATCACTTTTGTCTGATGGTGTCTGTTGCAAAAGATGACTTAGTCCTCACGTCCAACTTGTGGATGAGAATTAGGTTTAGATTTTTGTCTTTCTCCTGGCACAGTGTAAATTCCTGTCTCCAATAAAACACTAGTATTTTTTAAATCTTGCTTCCACATGAAAAGGAACACGTAATAATTTCAATACAGGAATGTTAGAAAGACAAGCTTTTATTAGTAGTACCATGCCTATTACAAAAGCTCAGTATCTTTCCTTCATTTACTGATCGGAAGGGAAGAGTTTCGAAAGGAGGCAGGTTCCCCCATTACTCCTGGAAACCCCTGAGAGCTTGGTGCCACCACTCCCTGGTGTCTGTCATTACTCAGTGCATGGGTCACGTTCTTTCTCTGCCTGGGTCCAAGACTGTTATTAGCCCTTTCTACAAATACCTGTAAAATTCAATACCCTTTACAGAGGACTTTATCAACCAAGTGGAAAAAAGACAAGTGCTGGAAGAAACTGAGCTATGCCAGTGGGGTAGAACAAGCTGTTAAAAATCCCTCCCATTTCCATAGCCAACCATTGAAAATGAAAGCCAGAACATGATGGGAAGCATCCATGGGGTGGGAAGCTCCAGGACTGAGCTCCTGAGGCATCCCCTCCTCTCTGAGTCATGCAGAACCACCACCTGGTCACAGAACCTGGACCAGGTTTCAATTACTGTTGCTGTGTGTCCATTTAAAACTTGTCCATTCAGTTTGCACAGCCTTGCAATCTTAGAAAAGAGAAGAAGGTCTGAAGGAAAGATGTGAAAAAGGAAAGGAGAAGGCCTTGTGGATCAATGTAAGAAGTACCAGAAAACACAGAGCTCCACAATGCCTGGTGGGACTTATCTAACAAAAAAGCAGTGCCACTCCTCAAGTAGCTGTTCTGCTGGAGAAAGCACGTTAAAATGAACGCTCAAACCCAATAACTGTGGAAGGAAAGCAAGACACAAATGGTGTCTTACATGGTTAGAGCAACAGTATCGTTATTTACCAGTGAGGTTATGGATGAATCATTATGAAGTGTGTTTTTTGAGCCATTTCCCATTGGTATGTGGTGATTGCTGATAAAACATCAGCATCAGTGATTTCTGCAATCTTTACTTGCAACACCAACTCCACATTACGGAATACCATTATTGTTCAATATGAATTAAAAGTTGATGAGCAGTCAAGTGTAGAAAACAGGAATGCATTATATTCCACTTATCCAAAAAGCACAAAATACCAACTTTTGCCTTATAAACAATGCATGTTCCTAATCTATCTGGATCAAGACTTAGGCTGCTCCACATGAAAAGCTTTCATCACTACATGATGAACTCCAACCTGCTGCATTGGTTTTACCCCCAGTCCCTGCACAGAATCACACGGACCTCAGTACATAGCCAGATTATGGTACATAGTTCCAAGCACTTATTTTGTCTTTTATCCTTCTGTCTAATATAAAATTTTTGGCTTTTTGTTTATAATAAAAGCACCAGCTTTAAAGCAGAGAAATGCCTATGGAAATTATAACCTATAGAATGTAATTTCCTGACAACCTAGTGTTGTACAACACTTCTCAGACATCCATACACCCAAGTAAAAGAGCATGGAGCAGTGGAAAACAGGAGGAAGCAGTGCTAATGAAACCACCAAGGCAGTAAAGCACAGAAGGGAAAGAAACAGCACAAAACTGCTCTGTGCTGTGCTATCATCACCGGCCCTAAAACAGTTTGTCCATCTGAGGCTCACAAAAAATTTGTAGCAATTGACCCACATACTTCCTTCCACAGATCTGCATGAGCTTACCCGGCATTTTTCTAAACCTCTTTTAAAGGAGAGGTATTTATAAATCTTATTATATCTACTTCCAGAAGGTTAGGGCAGCACACAAGTTCTCGGATTGTTAATGATGACTCCTTTTTATTGCTAATATTTCCAAACTATGAAAAGATATGACTGAGTGCTAAAAGCACGATGGGCCTGCCAGATTTGTATAATCACTCTCCTCCTGTTGGACCCTCCTCTTCTAAAGTTGCTTTCTGCAGTAGTTCTTTTCAATTGTGAACACACACATTCCCTTGGAAGCAATTAAACGTGAATCTGTTCACAACAGCTAAATGCTAACTATTAATGTTAATACCGAGGAGGAAAGGAAAAGCTATTGAAGATGTCGCTGCTAGGTTCTTTGTAGTTCTTTTGGTTTACAGGATTTCATAGCAGACGCAAATTCACAACTATTCCAGATGTGTTTGAAATACAAAGGTTTTATTAAATTCCAGGAAAAAAAAGCGGTCCCAATCAAGCTCACGGGAATTTTTCCATTGGCTGCACTGTGCCAGGACTTCAAATGGGTATTTAACCTGGCGAAGAAATGAGTAGAGACGATTGCAGGATTTCCTCCCGTTTGAACGTTCTCATTAGATGAGGCCTCGGTGACCTCTGGGTTGATGGGTTGTTCCAATGTTTAATTGCTTTGACCTTCGGGGAGTTTCTTTTCATGTGCAACATAACCTTAGGTTTTTTTAGTTTAATGTGACAAATTACTTCATAAAAACAGCCCTGGATATTTTCATTAATTCTGGACAAATTGTGTTACACATAAAAGATGTCTTTTTCACAGATGCTGTAACCATGCCAAATAGTCTCATAATTGTTCCTTTTTAGCTACTTATGTATATGTCAGTACATATTTAGAGTAATCGTTGTGATTTGTAAGAGTATATAAATGATGGTATAATTCTAAGAAGCAATCAGATCACAAAAATACACAATTTCGACCCCCTACTCAGTAAACTAAGCCTTGCCAAGGGCCACAATTTCTGAAAATAAATTACTTATTCTGAGAAGGGAGCACAGTTCCTCCACATTACCACTGCGATGCTGGCAGAGCAGCAGAAGGAACCATGGTGGTGATGCTGGCTCTAAACCAGCCATGCCCAACTGGGACCTGTTTATTCCACACCTCTGCGTGTCTACAGAGAGGTCCAGCTGCTCCAGGGCGCTGGAAATGTCACCACTGGCTGCATTCCACAAAAGTTAGGTATCAACTTCCCTTGGCATCCTGGGCCAAAGCATGTCGAGAAAAGCATTTCAGAGTCAAAGAAGACAAGCTTGTGGATGGTTTTCCCAATTTTGCCTTCTAAACAAAGACCCTGAAGCTGCACTTGAAGTCGCCAAGTACCACACAGTGTGCCTCCACCACCACCTCTGCCAGGCAGACACCCGTGCGAAGGGAGAAGGACCTATTCCCTCGTGGTAAATCCGATATAGCCAAATTTCCACCTGCCACAGACCAGCCTCTTCACTGACACAAAGTGCACCTATGCCAGCCAGGCTGTAGGTATGGAAACGAGATGGTTAGCTGCGCAGTTTACACCTGTGGATCCCCATTTGCAAACGTCACCTGTGAAAGACAGAGGCCACTCCGGAAAGTACAAAGCTCGGGATTGTTTAGGCAGAATGGAAAATGACACCCCGGCATTTACAATGGGATTTTTATTATCGATGTCACAGATATGATACTTGCTACTGACATGCTTGAATTAGAAGAGACAAAGTAAACTGTTAGAAAGAAGAGGCCTTTGAGCTAAATATAAGTGTAACCCACATGCTTATATTGCAGCATTCGATCTCCCTTTAAGACTCAGAAGGAGGGGGGAGACAACAAAGGGGAGAGCTGAAACCTCTTGTGTCAACACAGAAGGGTAGGGCCTCTCCAAAAAGCAGACAAAGAGCCAGAAGCAGACAGTTACAAGAGATTTCATTACGGGAGAGGAGCTTTTGAATTCCTGCTCACTTCCATCCCAATGCAAAGCTGCAAGTGAGGAAAAAGTCAAATATCCAGGAGCTGGAAACATCACTGAGGACTGAGAAGCTGATGACATGCCAGGTCAAAAAGCTATGTTTGCTACGTCCTAAGTGTACCACTATTGACTGAGGTTTTGGATCTCCAGATGCATAAGAAGCCAAGGAAATGGCCATCTCGCGACTCAGAGCCTGAAATTGGCTGTAAGAACCCATAGGCATGTTTTCCTAAGGAGAGGTCTGGATGGAAGCTGGGCTGAGAAACCAGACAGTCCACATGGTACTCAAATGCCCATTTGCTTTTCAGATGTGTTGAAAGACACAGCAACTGGTGCTGTGTAGCACAAATGGGAGAATGAGACAGTTTCCGAACATGTCGGCCAAAGAGCATAAGTGTCATCAGTCACTCTAAGCTTTGTAGCAACCACATATAATAGCAGTAATGTCGGGGGTGAGTAGATTTCATCTCTACAGGTTCTTTTGAGGAAATACAAGTATTTTGAAAGCATTTCTGGTATTGATTGCAGAAGACTGTGTTTGTATTCATTCCCCATGAAGTTTGGCCCCTGAGGGCTTTTAGTATCATAGCTCAAAGGATTAAATCTATGACAGACAGACAGACACAGATAGATGCTGAGATTTCTTGGAAGGCCAAAAATCTGGTCCCTCCTTCTGCAAAGCTGTGTACAAGTGAAAGAGCGCAGCCGAGTTACCCGTACTAAAACCTCAGAGTGTCCATCCCACTCAGGGAGAGCCTCTCTAAACCCTGTGTTGTCAGGAAGCAAAGAGAACAACAAAATTAGCCACTGTGTGATTCGAATATTCCTAAGCAGTCACTGAAACACCCTCCTCTTGGCCACAAGACCGCATTCTTCGACTCTGTTTGCTGCACTGTGAAACACATGAGGTCATTTTTGTCACAAGTCTTATGAATAGAGACTGGAATTTTCTACAAGGTCTTCTTTTCTTATCCCCCGTTTCTCCCCCCTTTAGAAACAGCTCCCAGTTCGCCAGTACAAGAGGGTTCACTGTCTGGCAGCTTCCTGCCCATGATACCTATAGCCTTAGAGGGGACCCGGTGGCCCCGCCGGGTCCGCAGAGCAATTTGTCAGCTTACCTGCAAGCAACCTGATCTCCTCCTCCTGCCACCCTGCCTGGTGTCATCTGGCAACACTGGGAGATTTAGAAATGTCAGGAATAACTGATACCATTTTCCTCTAAAGACAAAGTTTTATGTTAAGGAGGAGAAGTGAATGATACATTGCAGGCATTTATAGCAATTAGATGCCGCCTGTAAGAACGTGAGCTCGTCAGGAGGAGCAGTGACTGAAAGGCATGCAGACAGCTACTTGATGAAGCGGTGTTCACTCAACGAGATCTGTACTCTCAGCATTTTCAAACAATAACAGCTCCTTTCGGGTAAGACCTTTAGTGCTCAGACCAGAAGGAGGACAAAGCAGGACTCTGATCCAAGCATTTTCCAATGCTTGGTGTCTGAAACCTGGAGCTACCATTAAGTACTGTTTTGAGCCTAGATTGGGGAGTTTCATCACTTCTCTAAGTAGAAGAGGAACCAGTCTGTCCCCGATGAATTGCTTCTGCTGTTTTGTTTTTTGCAGGATTATGCAGCGCACTCCAAACAGACTATAAATAAGTAGTCCATATACATGAATGACCACCCAGCCCATCAATGGTGTCTAGTCATGCAGGGTAAAGACTGTTGTGTCCAACCACTTCTCACACTTCAGCAAGGAAGCAAGGCGAGTCTCCTGCATCAGCAGGGGCACTCTGGCTAGTCATCTCAGTCAACAGTAAACCACAAAACCTATTCTTTGGAACCAGTGACATTTCCACGAAGATGTTATGAATGAAAAAATACTTTAGATTGGAGATTCTTTAAATTTTAAAATAAACTAAACAATTCTTAATTATTCAAATTATGTATTTTTACTAAAAATTAGGTTTTATTGAGAATACCTCATTGCAACACACTAGTCTGACATAAGTGGAGACTCTTTCACGAAACAGAAGCTCGAGGCCCAGTCCTGAAATTCTTTCTGGCAGAAGGTTGAGGCTACTTTTCAGAACGGAAACAGCACTTGCTATTATGTGTTTCGCTTTCTCAGTAACTGCCTGAACTGAAGTCCTTCTGGAGCAAGAAGGAAGCCTTACCTCGAGAGCACGCCACAGCTGAGATACATTTTGCAAGTTTTGCATACTAATATGAGGACCTGAATTGAGCCCTCCTGCAGTTAGCACAGAATAAAGAACTCCAGCATAGGAAAAAAACACATTTAGATTCACCCAGATTTATATCCTTTGATCAAAAGCTGCCCCTTGTGCTTATGAGAATCTCATGTAAATATCTGCAAAGTTACTCCTTTATCTGCTTTCATATTCCTCTGCAGAACAGCCTTTGCCGTGTTATCTGTAAGTACTGTGCTTTCTTGGGCTGCTGAAATCATGGCTCATACTGCTGAATATTAGTATCTCATTACCCTTGTTCTCGTTAGGGATGTATCTACCCCTTGTTTCAAAGGCTGTGACCATATTTTATCCCTTATTTATGCAATACTTATAAAACCGGGATCCCGCTGCATAACTGGTCTCCCGTCTGCCGTGATGATGAAAAGTATTGTTTTTATTACCACTAGGTTTTACTTTGCTACATCTTTCAAAGGGCACTGCCAAGGTAGGTCCAAAGTTTAAATCTCACAGAAGCAGACTTTTACAAAACATATGACTCCATAGAAATGTTGCCATTGATTTTTTTAATTGCAAGTGAAAACAGTCGTATTTGATGAAATAACCATTCCCCTGAACATTCCTGCCCTAAACCTGAAAACCTGAAAGTGAAAGTGACTCAAATGCAGGCGAATCTGACTTCATTGATTTCTATTGTCCACAGTGAGAAAACACAACCAGTAAACAAAGCAGAAAGAGTGACAAGTAAATTGGATTTTTAAAAATTCTTTCACTTTTAATAATGTTAAGGTGGGATTAGTAACACAGGTAAAGGCATCTGTTTGTTTGCAAAGTACTAGCTGTAAGGCGGCGGTGTCCCTTTAAATAGCTTCCCATTATAATTTATTTTCTCCAGGAACGACAGCAGTGAAGTTCACACTGGAAATACTCGCTTCTCCGGAGAAATTAAATTTGCCACAAGCTTCTCCTCATTGTTCAGAGACCTTTTTCTTTCAGGTAACACCAAAGCAAGTCTCTTACCCCACCCATTTCTCTGTCTGCGAGCAATGGGATTGCCCAGGTACCCCAGGTATCCCAAAGGGGTGCTTGGGCACACCCTGACTCTTGAGGAAGGAAAATGAAGATTCAGGCAGCTCAGGTGGGGCTGGGTGTGATGCCCTTCTTTCAGCATTGCAGGGTTTCCTATCCAAAGATGAGAGCCCGGAGGCTTTGGTGACACAGCCCCCCAGACCACCTGGGTCTCAGCAGCAGGTAGGGAATCAGACTTTCCCCCTTCCCACAAGCCAAGGAAAACCCCGCCCGACTGTCGGTCTCGGTGGTAATTTGGTCCTTGTTTAGCTCAGACCCAGCTTCTTTGAAAATCTGCACGAGTTTTGCCAAAGAGGAGCCCAAACTAACGCGGAGTGAGGATGTCAGGGTCTGGCGTGCTGTGGTGAGGAACGTCAACAATTTAAACTGATCAAAACTGCCACGGTGGGATAAGAACCGCTGTACCAGACTGGAAGTCTGAATCCTGTGCAAATTGTTTGTATTGTTCGGGGCTTTTGTCATACTTTGCTTGTTATCACATTAAATGATGTTTCTGTAAAAATGTGAGGCTTTTCAACACCAGGATTGTTCGTGTCATAAATGCCTGAATAAAGCAACAGCAAAAATCTGCCAACAGAGGAAAGTGACTGCTTTTGCCTCCATTCATCAGCATGTCTGTGTAAAAATCACCTTTCCTGTTTAATGTTTGCCCTCCGTATTTTCAAGTGTAAAAATTCGAGGAAAAAAAATGCTGTGTAGCAGCTGGCCCATTTAAGGAGGTGATACATATTATTCAAATGATTACACGAATGGCTAAAGGTGATGCCTTTTTCCCTATTTTCATTTGTGCGGCATGGCTTTGGCATGGTGATGAACTATGTCAACCAGGAACCTTGGCTGCCTTCTGTTGGAGAAAGCCCCCCAAAGATCTTTGATGTGACAATGAAACTGGGAAATATTACTGACTCACAGCCTTTAAGCAATCAAGAAGTGATCAAAGCAGTGACTCAAGAATTCAAGGGAAAAATTACACGCTCAGGGAAATGAGGAAAGCTTATTGCCAGCTGATATTCAATAGAACATGCAACTGAAAGTCTAATTTTGTGAAATATGCTTTTAATTGGTATTCACCGGCTTATTGTATATTACTTATGTAAAAAGCAGCTTTTAATTCCAAAAAAAATGAATGGCTCAAAATTCCAGTCATGAAAGCATGGGGTGGAAACGCTCTGTCCCATTTCAGCTCTGTCCGACTCCTACGTAAAATGCAGGGCAAAGTGAAAGCCAGAGGTCTTCAGAGTTCATCTCCATAAACTCAGCCTGTGAGCTGTCAGCCTTGCGCAGATTTGTCCTCTGCTGGAAGATGCAGGGCTGGTGAGGGCATCTGGGCATCATTAGGTGAAGTGTCTATGCTTGTAAATTAGGCAGGGGCAAAGCCCGAGCGTGGCTGGACATCTCTCTGCAGTGTTTGCTGTTGGCATGACTATGTCCCAGGTCACCTGCAACTTCTGCAGGTAGCAGCGCACTCCCCACCCAACATCTGGTGGCAACCCAGGACGTGAAGGCAGCATGGCTGAGGGCACATTGTTTTGGGGGGAGGACAGAGTGAAGCTCCCTTAAGCCACCCTGTGCCACCTACCCTGGCCCGTCTGACTCGGTGCTGGGTTGGGCTTGGATTTTGGTATGAAGGCCTGCCTGCTTTTTGGGAAGTCTCAGATCCCTACAGTGTGGCCATTCAGGTAAGATGGTGTGTGAAACCCAATGGCAAAGCTCTGACCTCGAGCACAGAAATGCACCTGGGGAAGCTCCAGTCAGCTGTCCAAAGTCAGTAGGATCTGGGCATCCAAACACTCCAGAGAGGCTCCTACAACACATACTAACGTGTAGTTATTTTGCTGTGCTCTCTTTTGTTCTAATCAGGTCTAATCATCACATTTCCATTTCCCACTATGGCTGTGCCCTCACTGGGGTTGGGACAGACCATGGGTGCTCACCACCAGCCAGGAGCCCAGGTGTGCAGAAGACACTAGAGCTGTTCACCCAGTCTGAAGACCAATGTCAAGGGGACACATTTTGGAGCTCCACGCAGCTGTGGCCACTGAGTGCCTGTGAGACAAGGTCACACTCCAGTGAGAGTATTTCCTTCATGGGTAGATTAGAGATGGGATGGAGGAAAGTCCTTTCACCCGCTAAGCATCAACATATTTTTGCCTTTGTTGAAAATACCGGTCTATTTTCTTGGCAAACCATTCCCTCAGACTAGCTACATACAATTTTCATACACCTCGATGAGAAGACCAGCAACTGACTGATTTTCTGGCTGCCCATTGATTGCTTGTCAGGCATCACTATATATAAAATACCCTGAATGTGCCAGTGATCAGGTAAAAATTGAAGCTACTTGTCTTGGTGTTACATTCTATTCCCACTAGACTTTATTTTTTAAAAGATCTCAAATGCTGCAAAACGAGAACTGTACATTTTTAGTGAACGCTGAGAGGATGATCCATGCTGACAGGCATTCACTCGCTATCTGCCACAGGTAGCCCAGCATTAAGGTATAAAGCTTCAGGGCACTGAAAGGATTTGATCTAATCTTATATTATAAGAAGCATCCAACATTGTACATTCTCTTTTCCAACACAGACACTTATGTACAGCCTAAGGGCCCAATCCTGCTCCTCTTGAAATCAGTTGGAATTTTTACCTTAGCTTCAGCAGCAGAGGGAGAGGGAGCAACTTTTTTAACGGCATTAATGACGGCTGATCCTTCAGTCTTTCCGTCCAAATCATTCTTAACAGGAGAAGGCAGACACAACAGTGCTGGAAAAGCTACCTGCATAATTAGAGCGCCCTGCCTTCCAGCTCTTTTCTGCCAGATAACTTTGCTTCCGTTGCTCTTCCTTGCCGACAATCTGGAGGTGGGTGCATTGACTGGTGAGCTGGATTAAGGAAAGGAGAGTCTCTTGCAGCAGAAACAGAGTGGTATGAACATCGAAAGATTCGGGGTTGTTCTGTGAGTTGTAAAAACAAACACATTAACTACACTAGAAGGGCATCAGCGCAGCATGCAAACACTCTCAATAACTACATCTTGTAAGCAATTGATGAATTGCACTTATTGAAACAAAGAGTGTATACAGAAGCCAATGATTAAGACTTAAGAATACCTTTCATTTTCTTTCCCATCTTGTTAGCCAGTAAAACGCATTTATTGTATTCTATCATCGCCACTCACTGCAGCACATCAGACTTTAAACTGAGAAGACATGTTACAGATACTGTGCATATCTGCGGAAACTGAGAAACGTGAGGACTTGGCTGAATGCAGGTTTTCTCTGTCTGATGATTTCTAATATAAACATTGGAGCACTCGGATGACAGACCCTGGGACTGAGCCCGCAATGTTCATATTGTTAATCATTTCGCTTACAAATAATACAAGTCCTTAGAAACTGGCTTCTAGATGCTTGCAAGAAGCATTCATCTCTTTTTCCAATCGACTGGAGCTACAGGGCTGGGGTCAAAAATAGAGAATCAAAAAGAAAATATAGACCAATATTAGGGACTGTGTCAATTACTTTTAATGGCACCAAACACAGAGACAGAAATTAGATGTATAAGCTTGAAGAAAAGAATCCAAAAAGGTCTGTTTTCATATCGCATTATCCATTCCTGGCTGGCTGTAAGCAGCAGAGCCTGATCCTGCTAGGTCTTATTCATGTGGGTAATCCCTTTGACCCTAGTCATAAATACATTATTCTAGCTCAGGATAATCTCCAAGTACCAATCTGAACTGATGCCTGCACTCTTCAACACAAACGTACATTTTCTATTTCTGGAATCTCAGAGCTGTAATAATAAGCAAGCTGTCTTAACATAATATCTTGCCTTAAAAAAAAAATAAAATAGATCCAAACATGTCCCACCAGATCTGACTTTTAAAAACAAAAAAATCCAGGTGGCTCAGTTTGGAAAGAAACTTTGGATTTGTTGTAGTTCTCTTTCCGTGTGCTTTTTTTCCCAAAGGCAGACATTCATACACATATAATTCCCTCTTCTTGTCACTGGGCTTCTGGGTCAGTGAGCATTCCTTTGCTGTAGTGTTTTTCAGATGAAACTCCAAGAGAAACACTGTCCTCAATGATGGGTCGGATACAGAAGAGGAGGATGGGCAAATATTCTAAGATTGGCCTGGATTCTTGCCAGGAGCAGAAGAAAAGAGCCTTTGTGTTTGGACATCTGAAGGCCAGGCATAAACATGTTAGCCGATACTTAACACCCAAAGCCAGAGCCAAAACCGTTAGACACCCTGAATAATCCTCACTAGGCCTCCTTTGGGTTTCAACTGCCCATTACAATGGGGCAGCCTCCTCCAATTACCGAATGTGTTTCTTCTAAAAACATCTTTACAGGAACTCCCAAAATAGCAGTGATTAAAAGCAAACAGCCTGTAATTCATTGACATATGCAAACCTTTTAATGTTTTGCTGGAGACAAGTTGCAACTTTTTGTACCTACAAGACTATTTATGCATTTTTAATAATTACCCTTGTATATTATGTGATACAATTCCTTCAGGCTTTTAGTTAAGAGAAGCAACAGAATTCGCATTCAAAAGAAACTGTTAGTTTTGCTGCAAGAAGCGCAGCTAATTTATGTAGTGAATTTTTTATACATTTTTCCCCTGATTTCTCTTCCCTGCTGTCCTCTTCCCCCTTTCTTCTTCACCACATTAAGAAATTCTGATGTGCCTGCAGCAGCATCCACTGGTGGGGCGCATCTGCAGTGATGCCAGCCCCGGCTTCCCGGCTTTGGAAGCCAGCAATGTGTGCTGCTTCAGCAGTAAGCGCTCCCTTATAAGCCCCGTTGGGAATCGCCTTACCCTAGGGTCCTTCCTAATCACATACCTTCTTCAAGATGGCAGGTTCCCTTCTCGCCTGATAGACAGTGATCCCAGTCCCACCAGTTCTGCATAGAAAACAGCACGAGGAAATCTTTCCTGCAGATCAAGAATAAAGATGCTTTCACCACCAACACCGTCCTGCAAGATCTGACCAGTATCCAAGCTCAGATTCCCGGGTGGCTCGCATTTTGGCTAACGGCTCGGCTGTAGATTAGGACAAGCTGATCAAAGTGCCAAGGGGAGGAAACTCAGGGATGGGGCTGGGCACGGCGTGCCCGCGGTTCCCACTGCCAGCATGGGCAAAGTGAAAGGTAGAGCCTGAACTTACAGCACAACTTGTCAAAGCAGTGTGGGTTGTAGCAACAGGCAGTGCTTGACCTGCCTCAGGGATAAAAATTAAAGAGTTAGCTTTTTCCCCATCAGACACCAAAGGACTGGATCTCCAGCTGTGTAGCTGCATTGATTTCACCCATTTACACCTGCCAAAAACCTGACCCTCTCTCCTTTCTTATAAGACAAACCAAAGCAAGCCAAGTCAAATACTTTGGTGTTATTGCTGTTTGATGATATATTTCAGGAGAGATTTTCCAGTCAGCCATTGCAGATACAGCACTTAAGGAAAATGTAAAAAAACCTACTGCTTATCAAGCGCAGGTCACAGTTCTTGCACAGCAGCATTTCCCCTTGTCTTCAGCAGGCAGTTTGTCAAATCAAGGACTTTGTCTTCCCATTTTAAATTAGCAGTAGATAATTAGGAACTGCCCACCATTAAATATTGATGTTAAAAAATAAATAAATACCGGCACTTCCCTGTTTAGACAGTAAGAAGAAGGCTTTGCATCAAAAAACACAGGACACATGAGAATGTGAATAGTAAAAAGCTCACAACAAAGAAGGATAAACTCTTCTTTGTGTGCTTACTGGATTCATTTATTTCTCTGTAACTGAGAGCCTATACAAATAAATGGGACAGAAAGCCAACATATACCTTGATATCAGCTGTAATCTGCCATTTCTTAAATCAAACCTACTGGAATGAGAAGGAAAGGGGCAAGATTTACACAACGGGTGTACCGATTTAGCTCTTGTCTCCACAAAACTGCTCCTCAGCTCCCACAGCTGCAGTAGGACAAACCTAGCACTTAAAAAACCATTTGACTGGGTCTAGGAGTATTTCAGCTCAGCTCCTTGCTCAGTCCTAGACTTTACTTCAGACTGTGATTCACCGTGGGTGAATCCTTTTATGGCTACCCTGGCAGCAATACCAAGCCCTGCATCACCGAAATTCCTGGGCATCCTGCTCCATGTGGGGTGGGTCTTTGGCTGTAGAGCATGCCTGCCGCCAGCAGCACTCATGAGGTAGTTTCAGTACCTGGAGAGAAAAAGAGCTGAGCAAGAAGCATCTAAGCCTGTCTCCAGTACACATGGCAGGACTCAGACTCTGCAGGGCCATCGCTCAGTCTGGTGTTGGACTCCCTGAGCCTGTGCCACAGTGGTAGGGCTGCCAGGTGGCTGGAAGTCCTAGGCAAATGTAGAAAATCTCCAAATTCCTCCTTAAGAAGTTTTCTAGGCAGGGTAAGCAAACCAACCAACCACAGAGTAATCATCTTTGTGTGGCCTTACGTCCTTTGTGGGAATCATCTCCTGGACTTAGGTACCTCGTCTCTGATTTCCTAGCTCCAAACACTGCCAAAGCACTTCCCAGCCAGGCTTGTGGATGCTCTAGCTCGGCCTCACAGGAGGGCAGTGGGACACCCTGGTTCCACCCGACTTGAGCACATAACGATACTAGACTGAGGAATTATTTCTCCCTGACCTCATGTCAGTCCCATAGAAAAGTTCATTTCCTGTGATTTTGCATGCCGGAGTGGAGGAATGGAAATGCAGCAGTGTTTCAGTGCATCGCAGTGACTCTCTGCTTGTAGCAAAGTTATTTTGAGGAGAAAAAAGACTTCAGGGTCAGTAAGGTTTACCAAAATAACAGCAGCAATTCATATAATAGTAACAAATCAGAGCAAAAGTGCAAGATCATACCTGTTTCTGCCTCTGACACTTTGGGGAACATTCACCAACAGGAGAAATCGTAGAGCAGAATCACTGAACTAAAGCCACTTTCACTCATTTTATGGGCCACAATTATTGCCTCAAATGCTTCTGAAGCACCCAGATGCTGTACTGTTATCCTGCTCTGGGTGGTTTTTCTGCCACCAGGGAGAAGCCGGCCAGGGCTTCCCCAGCCAGTGATGCTGGCTTTATCCTGGTGAGCTTGGTGAGTTGACTTTGGTTAACGGCACCATCCCACCCATCCAAGTGTCACATTCCCCCAGAAGCCCTTAGAGCTCGGTCACACGGCAGCTTAATGGCACAGTGGATGTGTATTAGGGATGACAACTTTCCCGCACGATTCAAGAGATATAAGGAGGTAATTATTCATGGGTTTCTCTGTGTGACAAAACTATTTAGAAGGGATTGCAGAGCAATACACGCGACCCAGGGAGGAGTGTCCTTTTTTATTTCCCCAGCAAAATGGAGTCGCTACCCAGCAATGTTGTAAGCCTCCGTATTTCTCATTAACCTTAGCATTTCCTCTCTTGCCCCCACAAAAAGCACAATGATGTAGACTGGCAGTATTGCTCCTGCCTCTACAGCTTGTATATTTTCTTTTGACCCTCTCTTTTGAGCCAGATTTAAGCCTCTGGTAGCCTTCATGCAAACACCTCTGCAAGAAAAGCAGGACTGTCGAGGAGACAGGCAGGAGAGTTATCAAATAAACTTTCCATTTTATTTACAGTTCAGAAGCCTTGCAGAATGACACGCACTTATGGTTTGGGATCACTAGCAATTATTGTAAAGGTGAAAGCAGATACTGCAAATTTAACAAGCCTTTTGTATGAACTAATTGCATTAGAATACATTAGTAAGGGTGCACATTGTAGGTTTTATGTTTCATTGGAAAGGTCATCCTAGATTCTGGGTGAATAGTGAAAGAGAGGAAACCATATTAGCAGTGTATCCAGCAAGTGTCTCTAGGATGAATTTCCTTCAGGTCATTTGCATTATTTGATTGTAGCTGAATAGTTCTCCCTCTGCTAAGCAAGTAGGGGAAGACCTACGGTGACAATAGGGGAAGTTCAAAGTCTTTGAGCCTTATTAGAAGGCTCATTTTCTGCACTCATTTTCATGCCCTCTTTTCCCAGAACTGGGCTAGCAGCTGTATAATCAGGACAGCAAGTTGACATGCCTCCTGTAAAATACAAACCTCTCAGGGAAAGTTGCTGTTAGTTTTCAGGAGGTAAGAGGGTTCCTGTTTCTTCAGGGGTGCGACACCCTGTTGTGCCACAACACAAAGTCCCTCATGCTGGTCTCTCTGCAAAAGATTTGTGCCTGCTGCTGGAGCCAGGGCACGCTGCGAGGACCTGAGTTAGCAGAGTGTTTCTGAGCAAACCCAGGACCCCCTCCAGATCCTGCTTCAGATGTCCCCAAACATTGTGCTGGGGACAGTAACTACACCGGCTCCATCAGCCCATGGGGCTCCAGCGTCTTTGCAAGCTGGGGTTAGTGGCAGAACCGAAGAGGCTGCAGAGGGCACAGCGGTAGCAGCAGCAGAGCCGACATTTGGGGAAGGGAACAGGAGAAGGGCAGCCAACAGGATCCTGAAGGAGATGAAGGGGTGGGGAAGCTCGGCCCATCGAGGCATAAAATTTTGGTTCAAAGGGAAAACTCATCTCCCCAGTCAGGCAGAACTTCTGGGTAACTATCTGCCAGCACTGCCTCATCCCACAGCTACGGCAAGGGGACTAGGTGTCAGCCAGAGAAGGGCAGAGGCTGTGTCTATCCAGACTTTTGGGAGATTTGTTGATCTGACTGTATAAAACCTTCTAGCTACCCCCTGCACATCCCCCAGGATCACCAGAAGAGTGGCTGGTGTCCACTAGTTTTACTGACCCATGGACTTTAACCAGCCCTCCAGAAAACCTCACCGCATAAGAAGCAGAAGTTTGCATTGTGTTAGGCTTAGCAGCGCCAGCAAGGCTAGAAGAGAAGTGAAACGGATGTTCCCAATGATTCTCATCTTCCCCAGGCCCCTCTCTATCGTGTAAGTGGCACAGACAGCACAGCACCCTCTGGGAAGGTATAGCGGCATTTGTCCTGTCACCAGCTACCTTTGGTCTGAAAGGAGGTGGCTTCTACCCATCTGCCACCTCCAGAAGATGTAAAAGAGAGGAGCATATGGTTTTGAGAAAATAAAAGGTCCCAGCATCTCAGCTTGGTAAAGCTATCGACTTGCTGTCTGACCTCCAGCAAGACACGTGCCCTCCATCTGCCCCGCTCAGGCTGGCTGCGAGACAAGCAGAGGTGACTCCACTGCAGAGATGCTGAAATGGAGTTTAGCTTGTCAAAGCCACAGCAGCTGGTCGCCCCTTTGATGCCGACAAGCTATGTCAGGGTCTGTTTCAGCCAGCTCATAGTAGCTGGGCCTTCTTCTCTCACAATTTCCAACTGCCTGTGAGGCTCCCAACAGCTTCTCAAGCCCATGCTGATGCAAAACTTTAGTGTGACTGCTGCAAGGATGAGCTGGGATCCGCTGGACCACGTTGCATGTCTTCCCCTAGCTCCATGGTCCAGTCCTTCAGCTCCTGCAACCCCGCAGGCTCGGCGCAGCTGCTGAACGCTCAGTCCTTGCCTACCACTCCTTAGCACCCATTTTCACGCAGCCGTAACCAAGGGAGGGAATCAATCCTCTCAGTAACGTACGTCACCTCTGGCAAGGTTAAAATTTCAGTTCAGCAAAGCCCTTGTGCATTTGGTCATGGCGACTCATCCTGTGTCACCGCACCACGCACTATAGCACACCAGGTGGGAGAGCTCTCAGCGTGCCGAGGAGGACTAAGCCCCGTTAGAAACCAGAGGCACCCCAGCCTTCCAGAACCGTGGCAGAAATATCTTAATCCGGGAGTAAGTAAATATTGTCCATCCTTCACTGAGGCTGCGTATCAGCCCAAACAGTAATTTTTACACACTCTGCACTGAAAACATCATACTTCAAATCTTAGTGTCCCATAATTTGCATACTGAATTCCAGGGAGGATATTTGATGGAGTATACGCCACAGCTCCTGTATGTATACACTATAACCAAAGGACGTAGCAATCTGGCATAACATCAGGGAAGTCCTAATAATAGCCATATTTTAAAGCCCATTTTAAATATTTAAAAATATAATCTGAATTAAAAATGAAGTGTGAAACGTTCGTATTAATAATGTTATCATCAGCCTTTATTAAAGTAAAAGACTTGAGTTTTCATCACAGTTACAGTCCCGTTAATAGCTTTATCCTGACAAATGCACTGAAGACCTCTATTTTCTTCAGTTAACATTTTGCTCCACTTCATCATTTCTTTTCAGAGGGAACAGAAAGCTGAAAGTGCTGGTGAGGGGTGAAAACCTCAAAATCCCACCAGGTCCCACTGGCACAAATGCCCTGAAGCCGTCCCTGGTCGCTTCTTGGTGCCACTGAATTTGGCCCAGACAAACCTTTGGCCCTTGCTCACCCACTGGGCTCTGGATTCATTTTCATCTCCCCCATCCTACACAAATATACATATCTTCTCATTATCCTCCAGACCCAAGTTTCCCGATAAATTAATAATCACGAAACTAAGGTATATTTGGAACTTGAAAAATATTTTTTAAGCACCTTGTTCTAACGTGGTCAGTGTCTGCCACCGCCATCACCCCTTTTTTTAGTTGCTGTCCCCCTCTTTGATTGTGGTGTTTCTCTCCAGTTCGGTAGGAAAGGAAGGGGACAGTACTCCTGACTGTTATGTATATGGAGTGGATGAGGAAGGGGGGGTTCATACTGGAGCTATGCATGTTAAATATTAATTACGTCAACATCTTCACATAGCAAGAAAGTAAATATAGAATTTTTAACAACGTATTTTGAAAGGTCATGAAAATACAATAAAACGCATCAAATCAATAAAAAAGAACTTCAAACTACTCTCAGAAAACCCTAAATAGCTACATCTAACAATAATAACTGGTGGAAAGAACTTCATATAAAATCATTTCTCACTTCAGTATCCTCTCATGATCTGATGGAAAGATTTTTCTGCTCTGGAAGAAAATTATTTGTTTGTAATATCAGTCTAATACTATTAGTTATATCGATTCGTGTTAGTCTATAGACTGGTGAAGTTTTCAAAGCCTTAGCATTGCACAGCTGAAGAAAATCTCTTGCTGGAGCTTTTGTCTGGGCAAGGTGCAGAGCAGGGTCCCCCAAGTGGTGTCTATTTTGCCAGATTATGTTTAACCAAGTGATCTAATGATTATTATAGATTAACAGCTACTGCTTTAAATTGTCTTGATCAGTTGAAATAGCTTTACCAATACATCAAAAGCTCGAGCATGTTTTCTTCGAGTATTCTACAATTCTATTTCTCACACTGTTCTCATACTCTTAGGAATGCAAATTGCAAGACAAATTGGCCAAAGTGAAAATCAGAACCCGCTTTTTAGCTGGTACCCTTTAAAAATAGTCTTGGTCGAACCTGCCCATTGATACCAATAAGCTTTGGAACAGACCACCTAGATTTTAAAAGTGCTCAGTTGCTGAGTCCGGTTTGCTTGAATAAATACAATCTTCTTGGTTAACACAGGCACATTCACCTGGAACATGCTTGCACAGGGTGCTTCTGAAGGCAGCACGTTTCTTGTCTCCATTGTATGAAGGAAAAATGCTGGGGGGGGGGTGTTTCCATTTGCAAAACCTCCCTTACTTTCCCATAACTTCCTACAGTACCAGTACGGAAAGTTGCTTCTTGGGAAGGGCTCGTAGCCCTCGTGTCCCAAAGCACACATGAACCCCAGGGGTTGTACAGGCTTTGCAGGCGTTCTGGCAAAGGTGAATCGCTTTAACCTCAAAGTTCATAAACTGAAAAGGCAACCCCATGTGTACCTGCTTCTTTGAAGCGTTTAGAGGCTTGGTTCATATTTTTAGAAAATAAATACATAAAACCTTAAAATAAAAAAAATCCTTCAAATCTAGAAGATTAGCAAAACAGAAACACTGTTTAAGTTGATGGATCATGTAAGGTAATCACTAAAGTCTCTCAGACTGTAAAATAGGATTACACATTGTTTTTTCTTTTTTTTTTTCTCTATTGGACACTGCAGCATCAACTGCTGTAGACCTAAATTTAGCCAAACACTGCAATTATCAGATGCATTCAGTTGCAAAAGCTTTTTTCATTTTTGTGGTTGCCTGACGATATTCGGTTCAATCATAAAAGGGCAAATGACAGGCGGGTGTAAGAAATGAATTTTCTTCTCCTTACTGGCATACCAGGGGAAGGCCCCCTGCTGTAATCGGGAAAATCTTTTATGCAAAAGAGCACAGCAACTTACGGTGCACAATCACTATGCAGACTTCTGTTTGGGTATTTTTTTTCCCTGATTCAGCTAAGGAAAGGGAAAAAAAGATGGCCTTAAAATCAAGTTACGAAGTTCAAAATTGATTTTAGCGTTAGCGTATGTTTCTAGGTTTAAGGACATAGAGATTAAAATGCAGTAAAGCTCCGCCGAAGTATGAGCACACCCTCTTGAAACGATGCTGCTTTTCTGGTGATCCCGAGGCCACTGCAGGGAACAGTTTCTCACACACAGCTGAAGCAAGGTGAGAGGCAGAGAGGGACGCTGAGTCCAGCGGGAAGCGGGCAGGGCCCTCCTGCGCTGTGTCTGCTAGCGAAACAGAGAGAAGGCTGCACGTACATTTTAGGTATGCGTTTAGTATTCACACCTCTATTTCTGAGCACAATCCAAACATAAAACTGTGTATAGAAAAATCAACCTTCCTGCAGGATTTAAGCAAAACTGCCTTTGGAATAAATAAACTCTCTTTTCCTTTCCACAAGGGCCACTTTAACTCCTTCTGGCAATAAACGAAGGTCTTAAAGAGAGGGCAAATTTAGTGTTTGCCATTTTAAGGTCCTGGTGTAAAGTGGCCTTACTGCAAATAAGCATCACTCAGATTGCCTGCAATGCTTTCGAAAGAAAACGGGAGTGGCGTAAAGGCTTATTATTCACCAGACGATACACAAAACCTGCCCTTTGGCTCACATACGTTACTCAGCTGTATGAATCAAAAAGGTGGCAACTAGGAGGTGGGAAGACCTGCCCTTAGGCAAAGGCTGGCGGTGGGCACCGTGGCAATGCCTAACCCTAAAAACATGGAGCTCCTCCATAAGAAGCACGGGCTCTGCTCCCACCTCTGCCAGGCATGGAGACTGCTGGCAAGGCAGGGAGGCAGGTGTCGTGGGTGGGACAGAGCAGCTCTGGCTGGCCAAGAGATGTGCGGTCACAAAGCCTCTGCCGGGAGCCCTGGCACCTCCACCACCCCTGCCCCATGCTTTCCAGTGCTGCAACTCCCTCCCAGGAGCTCTTCAGATATTCCCACTGGATGCGGTGTGCCTCCAGCTCCCCAGCAGAGAGCTGTTTGGAGGCTGTGACAAAGCAGGGTCTCCACTAGGACCTGCAATCGTTGGCCAGATGCCCTCAGGAGGAGAGCACTCAGCAGAAGAGCGAGTGGGGATCCCTCTGAGAAAGGATGAGCAATGGAGAAGGGATTGCTTCCTGCTTCGTCCCACTACTCCTCAGGCCTCAAAACTGTTGAAGAAAAAGAACAGGGGTTGGCGTAGGATTTTTTTTCTGGGATTTCTCAAGTCAGTGACTCTTCAGCTAGAGGGAATATAGTCAAAACCTTCAAGGCAAGCATGTGACTGCAAAGCCTCACGGGCATGACAACGCCTCACGCACGCACGCTCCCCCGAGCGCTGGCCTCGCAGACTGTGATCTCTCAAGTAGCTTCACAGGCTCCTGTCCTGGTCGCAGGACACAAAGCAGGGAAATGTGGTGTACAGAGGGAAACAGAGTCTTTACATCCCCAAACTAAACTTACCATCAGGCATTGGCACATTTCCAGATCAAATGTGGGTTCACTTTCAGATGAAACTTTTCAATTATAATAAACCCCCCCCCCCTTTTTTTACAATCCTCTACTTACGTGACAAATTTTTCCAGGAAAAGCATATATGTTTTTCTTCCAACAATCTGTTTAGTTAAGAATCCACATTTCTACTGAAAAACAGTCTCAATGGACAATCTCTCTGAATTACTCACAGAAAACTGAATAAATCCCAGTAGCAAGACACACTATGAAGAAATATTTAGTTCCTTAGGAAAAAAATAAGCCCTTCAATAACTGATGGGTAAAATTCGGCAAAACTGGTCCCAGTGAGTGCAAATCAGCTATCGACTTCAACAAGCCTATGCCAGTTTACCCCAGGTGAAGTTCTGGCCCACTGAGCTCAGGGAAACAAAATGTCACCTTTGCTTTCTAAACACTCTTTCGCAAATCATATTCCCCTTGTAATAATGTGCAGAAAGTGTTTAGCTCAACATGCCTCTTATAGTTTCTGTTTGGGAGATGATTTTTCTTTTTAATTTCTCTGTCAGGCACACTTATTGAAGCGCACATGCTTTAGACAGATGCAACCTGCAAAAAAGGTTTGAAAGACAGTGATTTATTTATGAAATTCCTGGCTGAGAGGGTGAGGTAAGCCACACGAAAATTTTGAAGTTGCTCACTACTGTAAGGCATGTATGTAATATATGTAAAACATGGGGAGGGGAAGCATTGAGAATATTTGTGTGCAGTGCCTGCACGGGGCAGAACTGCAGTGGGAGAAAAGGGGCAGCAGGCGGGGAAAAAGCTGGAAGGACAAGCTCTGCTCTGCCTTTAAATTCACTTTGCTATCTCAGGGCCAGCAACATTTATTATCTGGGCTTTATACATATGTCGAGTTCTTGTTTCTTGTGTGTTTTGTACTATATAGTCAACACAGCAATCAAACCTGAAGCTACACAGTGGGAGCAGAGCATAAACTCACTGAAAGGAAAGTCCCTGCACTAAAGTGTTTTACCCTGAACTAAACTCCCGTCCACGCCAAAATCCTTCGCTCCAAGTGAGAGGCATTTTAAGTTGCAGATGACTCCCGCCAAAGTGGGCGCACTGGAGTCCCAGGACCACCAGTGCTCACTGGGGACACAGCAATTGGCTGCGAGGAGGGAGTGGGAGTGGAGACTGTCCAGAACCGCTGGAATAAAGTAATTGGAGGTCACCGACGTGGAGAGGAAAAGCATCAGTTTCATGCAGGTTGCAGCTAAGAGGTGCAACAAAGCAGCCTGAATGATGGGAAAGAGAAGGATGCAGGGAAGAGCAGCAGGAACTGGGGCTGGAGAGGTGCTCCTGGATGGTACGGAGTCAGCCAGGGACATGTCCAAACATCCCTAAAAGGCACATCCAAACAAAAGAGGTTTTTAAAGTATTTATTGGTCCTGTACCTAGCTGTGAGTGGGTGGCAATTTTTGCACGCTTTTCAGCTGAAATGGCATTGAGGGGGAAACTGTAGGGGTGAGGTGGTGACGTGTGAACTGTCTGGTTCGGAAAGGACAGCCCATGCGCAGAGGTAGGGCAATCAGACTGCTGATGCTGCAAAGCTGGAGCTGCTACAGTAAGGTGCAACAGCAGTCAGGAAGAGCTGCTCTGTATCTTACCAAGGAGGAGAAGAAAGTTGTATTCAATAAGGTGGAGTGTGGGGCTTCAAAGTGAGAGCTAAAAGAGAGAAACATGATGTGAATGACCAGCCAGAAAGATGAACCTAACAGGGGTAACTGGGATACATTACCAAAGGCAGAGGTCACAGTCGCCACACAAGGGGGGAAAGCTATGTTCATTATAAAATTAGGCTCTGCTCCACCATCTTCTCCATCTTCCTGGCACATAGTACAGAAAGCAGCATCAAACCCCAGAGGCAAAACAGCAAACCCCCTCACAGGGCACCAGTTCCGGGATAAAGCAGAGCTAGAAGTGAACTTAAGGAAAAAATGAGCCAAAAATGACCAAGCAAACTGGCTAACTTTGGAAGAGACAAGCCCTTGAGTCAGCCAACCCTCCTCCAGTGGTGAGGAGCGAGGTCCTTTCTGCCCTCCAAAAGGAAGCACAGTGACTGCCAGTGGCTCCCCGACGGTGAAACAGGCTAGAAAAGGAGTCCCCACCTGCAGTGTGAGAGCTATTGCTGGCAAGCTTACAGCTGGGAAAATTAAAGTTTCAGACTAGTTAAACAGTATTTGTTGTGTCTTGTCTCTCTCCCTGCTTGGTGGGAATGTTAGATGGAGGACAAGGTGAGGAGATGCCCGGTGTCGACGGTTGTTATGTGGATGTACACAGGAAAAGACAGCATTAGTCAAGATGGGAGATGAGAAGAGCTTTGGCAGTACCCACAGAGTAAATCTGAAAAGGAAGATACGGCAAGCGCTGGAGGGACGTCCAGGCTGGTGGGGCTAGGGGTGGAAAGGAGATGAGGGAAGAGGCATGGAGAGATACCAGATGTAAAAGATAACACTCTAGTACAATTCCAGCAAGAATAAAGGCTTCTGAGCCATCACTTCGAATCCACATGTCCACCCTCCTCTACTAAAACCATTAGACAGACAAGAATTAAGAGGAGAGAAATCACTCGCCTGCGAACAGCTTGCTGAAGACATGACATTCCCGAAGAAAAATGTACACAAGCGTAAGCAGCTTACAAGAGCGAGCTATCTCGCCCGGCTCACCCCCCACGAACACTATTAAATCCATGAGAATCAGAACAAGGAAATTGTCAGGGAGAGGCTGCGATTAGCCAGGGTCTTGGCTAGAAAAATAGTTTATGAATTGTCATAAAAATTTAAAGCTCAACCTCACATTAGCTGCTGCAGTGTCTCTGCTCCCACCTACAGTACAGTTCATCTCCCTCTGTCTTCATCACTGACTGTGCCAGTACAAGGGGGAAATCTTCTGAATGTTTCCCCAAAATAAAATGCTGAAACAGCATATCATTATTTTTGATATTCAAATCTATTATTAATAAGCTATACACTACAAAAAGATTCTGAACATGAGTGATACATCTCATAATTCTGACCTATTAACAGAAGTACATGAGTCTCCCTGGACCAAAAAAATAGCTGTTAAAAAAGATGAATCGCTTACTCAAATCAAAATAACATGACAGTTCCATGAAAGATTTCAAAATAAAAGTTAATAAGTTAATTGATTCATTTTACTGCTGCTAAGACTCAAACAGACAATGCAGAACAGTCAGTCATCTTCATATTAAATAATATGAATCAACGACTCCATCATGTTTGTATTAAGCAACAGGTAATAATGGGCTCCCTGATAGTGTATTAGGGTGAGCATGCCAGTAGGAGGACAAGGCCAAAGCACATTCTTCATTTTCTCTGGAGTCGAGAAGCACATACTTAAAAGTTTGACGCATACCCAAGTATTACTCTGAATGCAGGGGCAGAAGCATTGCCCCGGCTGAGGGCCACCATTTAAGCCATCAAAACCTTTCTGCTTTGCGGTTGCTCCTAATCCCCATGCTTCGGGTGAGTCTCGTCTCTCCAGCTCTGTGGATGGGAGCCCCCCGCATCCCCTCTCTCAGGCGCCTCTTCCAGGAGAGAGTGGTCTTCCCTCCGGGAACGCCTCGTAGCTGCTGGGGGAGCCCGGGCGGGCGGTTGGGAGCCAGGCTGCTGACTTTTTAGCGGGGAAAATGAGGGGACACAAATTCCACGTTCAGCTTGCACCGGAGGAAAATGTTTCTGAGAATTTCAATAGAAAAAGGAAGATTTTTCCAGTGTGAGGAGAGTAAAAATAAAATGACATTTCCCTGATATAAAAATGATTCTTCTGGCTTCTTTCAAGTGCTGTAGCCCAGAAATATTCCAGAGGAGGGAGAAGAGACTTGGGAAGAAGATTGCCATTGGGGAGTGGTGGAGTGACTTTCCTCAGCCCCGTGGAAGCCCTGCTCAGGTTTGGCTGCATTATGTGGGTTTGATAATCAAAGTCTTTGTATGCACAGGAGTTCTTTTAATAAGAACAAGGGGTAACAAAAAATCTTCCGGTTGAAAGTGGGCTGCATTGTACGGGCATAAGGGGTTTCATTACCTACTCAGAATAGATAGATGGGGGGGCTTTAACGTAGGAAATCAGGTGGTGAAAAGATAGGAAACAAACGCCTTGTAGTTCCTGCCATCTAAGCATGAAAGGGGCACGTGAAGAGGCATTGATTTCAGCTACGCTAGGCTGAAGGGTGAGGACTATTCACACAAGTAAGGCTTTGGAGGACTGGGCTTGTAAACTGCAGCCGCTTAAACAAAAGTCGGGGGCACCTTCTTCAAGAGTACCTAAGTCTGGTTTTGAAAAGAACCTTCCCCTTTTAAATCACTTGGGATATATCTACCCCTGCCAGCAGAGCCTTGGTTAATAGAGGGGCTTTGCCTCCCTAACAGAGGGAGGGAAAGGGAGGGGAGGGCTGTGTCCAAAGCAGGAGCTCTGCAGGCTGCTGGTGTGGAGCTGGCTGTGCCAGTGCCGGTGGCATACCGGGGGCTGCACGCTACCCCGCATTTTTCATTCCCTCTAGCTCTTTCAAAACTGTTACCTTAAGCCTGCAGCAGGCTTTCTGCAGAGGTCTCTTAGGCTTTAAGCAGTTTCTAACTGTATTTATGTGCTTTATCCCTTGAGTAGGATAAACAGGTTAGCAATTAACACTAGCTTGCTGACCTCTAGCTGGATAACCAGATCTCTAATTATATTTTCAGTGGCAGTGAATCTCAAGAGTTGTGCGACACTGAAAGTTTCCACTCCTGTGTAGCGTCTGCAGCTCTATGTGGAAATTGGCAGCTGAAAAAAATATTGGCAAAAGAGAAAGCAAATTTTTCCCCTCCCTGGTACTTCTGCCTCCTCAGCACTTCCAATCCTTCCACTCTGTTGCTTGGAAAATACTTACCCTGATAGGTGATTCCTGGTGTGTCAGGCAGCTCACCTTAAGAAGCGAAAGATTCTGAGAAGGATTTTATTCAAAAATATCTTTTATTTAGTAGGATCCTTGTGGTAGACAATATTCACACAAGTCAAGACACTGGAGAGCACTGATAAGCCCCATGTCCTTTACAGGTTGTTTTCAATGCTTTCTCAATAGAGCACTATGTTGGGAGAGAGGTGGTTTTATTTCTTTATACAGCCACAGAATTACTCTTTACAAAAAAAAGAAAAAAATTGTGATGTACCATTTACTGCAGGAGCATAACTGACCTTCAGAAAGGTGATATAGTTGGAGGGACAACTCTGGAACTGGCAGAGTACCTCTCAAAAACAGAGTATCTGGATGGCCTAATGCCAGAAGCTAACAGTGACAAAGCAGAGCAATTTGGAAAATCAGCTTGCTGTCATCCTGTATGCATGTAACTCTCGAAATAAAACAGTGATCTAATATAAAGGAAGTATAGGTATTTACTCTGACAGCAATGCCAAGCATCCATTCTAAGCAAGTGCCACATGTATTCTCTCTTTAAAAGGAGTAAAATACACAGCCAATTAGCTGTGTTCACATCTTCAGAACAAGTGGTCTTTTCACTTCAGGTGTGGTTTCCCATTATCTGTACAGAAAATCCCTGTCTGCATCTGCCTCCACTTCTTACTTCGTTACCCATATGAATTATCCTTTCTGAAGACAGATGTGAAAGAACTGTTCAAGATCTACATCAAATCAGGAGAGAAATAAAGAACTACTTACTTACAAAGAACATGATACTTTATAGCAATAGACGCCGATTTGGATTAACACCACAAACACTTCCACACTTCAGGCTTCTGTGCTGCAAACAGATTAGTTTGGAGAGCTGCACAGAATGTCCCTGCCGTCAGGACAAACGGACATTCAGACACTGGTAGATTCTTTCTCAAGAAGCCAGAAACTAAAGTAAGATGCGCACACCACGAGATAATAACCTGCAAAAGCAAAGGCCAAGAGAAGAAAATATGGTTCTTACATCAGCTGGAAAGTTAGTTATACAGGTCTGAGAGGGCTATGGCAAAGTCATTTTAAAAGTCTCATTTTGTTTCCCTCAATGGAAAAGAAACGGTGGTAGAGGTGAGCCAATTAGTTCCTGCTTAGGTCTTTCCCATCTCAGTGTCTTCCTTGCTTCTCACATTTCATCACCAGTTCTGTGCAGCAGGGGCCAGTGCATTACACGCCCAGCACCAGCCAAATTCTTACTTTGACTGCTCTACCACTACCACTCCTCCAAACCAAGTATAACAGAAGAAAAAGTTGTGTTTTGTTGTGAAGCGCTTAGGGGCAGCCCACAGCATGTCTTAATTTGGTCCGTTACCAGGTCCATGTAAGGTGTGCTTCTGCATCTCTGGCCATTTCATTTTCTGGGTTACCTCTCCTCAGAAGAAGATGGCATGCAAAGGAGGCTATGAAACACAGCAGCATTTCATGGAAAGACCAAAAGCAAATGTGCACCTGAGGATGTAAAGAAGGAGGAGACCAGAGAAGAGGAGGAGAAGTAGCAGTGTGATCCCATCTATGCAGTCACGACATTTTTTGCTCCCTACAAATTTCTTGCTTGGCCTGTCTCATCCACAACATGTTACAGCTTCTCCTTCTGAAACAAAGGATAAATGCGTATGGTACTCAGGTTCTCCATCATGCTCCACGCTCCGTGGGTAGCATTTCCCCAAGCAGCCAAGCATAACAACAGAATCAGGCCACAGAGATTCGTATCAAGAGGAGTATCAGGAAGAGTATAGATATGTCTCATCCCGCTGTTAAATTTGTGAGAAGGAAGGAGAAGTAGTGGAGGGAACAAATGGTTAACCTAGTTTACTGGAAAAGACAAGGCAAAAGCCAAACTGAAGAGGGCCGGGAGAAAACTAAAGCTGAAAGGAAGAAACTCTTAACAAATGTTACCCACACAGTAACTCTGGAGGAGAGATGCCCAGTGAGCCATGGCTGCTGGAAATACAAATTTCCTGTATTTGTACAGAAAGAAACCAGTCTGACTGTGGTATGGAAAACAGGCGAAGTGTGTTCGAAGGGAGTTGTGTCTGAAACAGGGAGTAGCAAAAGAAGAAGAGAGAGGAGAAGATCAACTGAAATCTTAACTGATCTTTTATTTTAAAGCAGTGGAATAATTTTTCTCACGGAAAATTGCGGGACAGCGACTTAAGGAACGGACTTAAGCATCCAGATAAATTGTGTGGAAGATATACCTAGAAGTCAGCGCATGTAACACAGATTAGCAAGGGATAAAATATGCTGGATGGGGCCAGACTTAGCAGAAGGTCAAAAGTACCTATGAACTTCACATCCACTCCCGTCTTGAACACCCGGCCAATACAGTGTCTGCTCAGACCTCATGGCAGAGCTGAAGCCATAGAGCTGCCCAGGTGTCTCACATGTAGACAGAGACAGCTACACAAGGAACAAGAACACAGGAACAAAAATGTTGCAGCACGCAGATTCAGGGCACAAACCATTCCGAGTGCTCTAAAGAAAGGTTTAAAAGAAAAAATTACTATACTGTATAATTTATACTTCAGAGAACAAAAAGATGGGGATCATTCTGTTCTTCAAATGCCAAAAAGAATCCAAATCAATTAAGAACAAATAAGTAGGCAGGCTATTCCAAGCTGAGCTTGAAAGGTAATGTGCAAAAAGAGCTGTTTCATGACTGAGTCTACCCAACAAGCTATGTTCTCATCCTTTCTAACCTGCTTCTAGGCTAAAAAAAGACCAGACATCCTTCCTGCTACTGAAAGTTCTGCCCTGTTTTTGTGCTTGGCAGAGGTGAGGTAGGCTGAATTCTGCAACTACCTGACCAGCCACAAAGACTTTTTCTTCTGTAAAGCGAAGGCAGGGGATCCAGTGGCTGCTGTTGAATAGCCAACAGTATAGTGTGTCCTCTCCAAGAAGCTTCATCATTTCCCTTTCCCTAGAATGGAAAATAATTTCTGCATGGGAGAGTTGGCTTTTTCATGGCAAGTGATGTACATAAGCCAATATTCAGGTAGTCTGCAATTTAGTACTAACCTCTTGGGCAGTTTTAGAGATTTTTTTTTCCCCCTTTCCAGTTTGTGTGTTAAACATTTTCACAATCCCATTAACAAATCTCCTAGAAAACTAAAAGTGATCTACACCCAGGTTAAAGCTAGCAATGAAAAGTGGCACTCATCCATTGACATGATCCAAAGACACCATCACATATAATCACACTTTTAATGTATAATAAAACAATACTTCACACATTTATGGAGTGGAATAAAACCAATCTATTACTGGTGCCTTTTAGTTTGGTTTAGTTTTCTCGAGAAATGATGACTTAATAAGAGCCCTCCTCACAGAAAGCGTGCAGGTCTGAATTAGAAGTGTGAAACTGAATTTATGAAATAACCTTGGCAGTAAATAATAGCACACCTCAAACCGGGATTCATCACACACCTGTGTGGTAGGGAATGGAAGTCGGCTTCATCACACTTAGAGTATCAATCACTCCCAGGATGCAAATTCCGTGAGATACAGAAAGATTACTTTACATAACCTGTGGAAAGTAGTTGAATCAATGTAATAAAAGCTTCAGCAAAGCATTGTAGAGCCTGCGACTGTCCTTAGGAATACACTTTTTTCGTCATTTTAGGTATGAACAGAAGTATGGTACAGCGATGGATGCGGTAGCTTGTAGCTGTGGACACATTAGGCTTTATTCAAAGATTTATTCAAAGGTTTCAGTCATGAACGTTGACTCTTTTGGTCAGAGGAAGTCTCTCCTTCCTACAAGTTAACAGCAAAAATCTCATGGCCTTTACTAAGGGTGGGTCTTCCACCTTTCGTGTATTTTTAGTGCTCTGCTTCTTTCTGACAACCTCTGGCATTCCTGAGCGGTGCCCAGAGGAGGCTCAGCCAGAAGGACATGCAGCCCTCTCCGTGCATCTCTACTGTCCTGGCTGGGACTGCTGCTTTGGAAGCAGCGCCCAGGGACAGACGTGACTTCATGGACTGCAGCTCTCTGTAGACCTGCCCCTGTCTGTTCCTGCACAGGCACCCAGAGGCAACATCTGCATCTCCAAGCAGCCCAGCATCCAGTAGCTAAGCTCTTCTGAAAATCCAGCCCCTGGGTGAGGTCTATACATACAGATGTTTAATTCTTTTAAAACATCCATCCCAAGAGGTTGGCCAAACCCTGAACAACTGAACCGTTGTCCTCGGTGGCCGTGCTGGGTGCTGGGGCTGGGGGAGCCAGCACAGCGTGGTCAGCCCGGACACCCACCGCCCAGTGCAGTCTATGCGGCAGGCAGAAAGGTAACCAGGCACTTTGTTGTGCAAGGTAAACACCACAGCCAGAAGGAGACAAACTGTCTTATTTTTCCCTTCACTACATAATATAATACTTAGGTTCCATTTACTGTACGTACAGTCTAACATTTACTTTGTTATTTGGTAAAACTATATCATGGTAAACCCCTGTATCATGTATATTGCAAGTGATTTCTGACACCAGGATACCTTAGAAAAAAAGATGCATATAAAATGCGCAGGGGAAAAAAATGAAGATCTCTTTTTCATTCTCATGTATTTTACTGTCATCAAAGAAGTATAAACGCATATACATAAAAACATAAATCTTAAAGCTCATTTTATATGCTTTTTATATATTAAACAGAACTGTTTACCTTCAGTTCCTTATTTTATTCCTTTTGAACAGAGATTAATATAAAAAAGTTTTAAAATAAGACATTCCACTGCCACTTCTTTTCTATTCCACTATTTATTACTGCTTTGAGACTGCAGAAAAGAAAAAAGATGCAAATGGCACTTTATTTCAGACGTCTTTGGGTCAAAGTCTGCTGCCTACCACGTTGATCAGATGTCTTTTTTTTCAATTTTGGCAAGGGCTAGATATAACCCATCTTCATATTAGATTTTGCAATATAATCCTTGTTATCTAAGCCTATCTACACCTGTCAGCATACAGCTTTCGATTTTTCTTTTCTTGTCATTTCTTTCTTTATTTTTTTCCTTTTTTTTTTAGGTTCACACATACAATCCCCACCCTAACTGATGTATAAAACATCAGGGTAAGAAATAATGAACTTGTTTTGCCTGCATAAGCATTTTAAAGTGAACTGTTTCTTATTTTATGGGGGTATCTTTTCACTAAAAGAAAAAACATTGGAAACTGTTAAAATGTTATGTTTAACACTGACTTACTATTTAGTTTTTTATAGCTTCAAATCCTAAACAGCGTGCTGAAGAATTACTGGAGAGGAATGAGAGCTTTTCCAGTGTGAGAGCAATCAGAGGCAGGCAGCGGCTCTGCGAAGCCTTGCGAGGGAGCACGGGGCCGGAGAGCGGAGCAGATCCGGGCCCTGCAGTCACCTCCAGAGCTAACTGAGGTCACTGCCAGCCTCAGTAGAATGCAAGTGCAGGTCTCAATTCAGGGGGAAAAAAAAAAGCCAAACCACAAACACCTTACAGACGTGCTTAGTTCAGGGCGCGTCAGATGGCCGGCATCCTCCACCCGTTGGAAATCAGGCACTTCTCTAAATCCCGAGAGGAGCGGAGCTGTCGCTGCCGTTACATTTCCCGTGGGGTGGGGGGCCGGGGGAGGACGTGGGGGCTGCTCTCCAGAGCGCAACAGCAACATTCATAACAGCCTTCATTCCTCCGCAGTAGCTCTTCTTCCTATATTCTACAGAGAAGTCATTTAATATTTGTTTCTAGGTAATTAATTTTGGAAACGCTTTTCATTAAAATTGAACCGATCGCCATGTGTTCTGCACGTACGGCAGGAGCCCGGGTAACCTGGGGCTTACGCTGTGCAAGGTTGGAGATGGGTGAGCTCTAGGTAGGGCGGACAGAATGCAGATTTATAAGACTATTTTTAAAATGTGAAGGAACAGACAAACCTAATTTTCCTCTTCACAGCAATGTCTCATCTCTACTTAAAAATTAGTAGATGCAGAACAGTCTGTTGAATATTCAGTGTGCAACCAAGACTTCTGCCTTTGCTGTGCCCTCACTGAAAAGTATGAAGCATATAAGGCCAGAAAAATAATAGACCTCTGTTCCCAAGAGTTAACGCTCACTCTGCCCACCTCAAGTTGTCATTTTAGAGCCTGATTAAAAAGGGATTGAGAAGAAGGAGGAAAATAGCAGTCAAACCAGGGCCCTGGCTGCAAGGCTGCTGCAGCAGCTCCGTGCCCGTTAGCACAGACAAGTTGGGCCATCGGGAACTTCTCCGGTCTATTCCAGCAGCCTCGTGTCTCAGAGAGCCAGGAAGGTCAGGGTGCCAAACAGTCACCATAGCAGGGAACAATAGAACGTCATCTGGTGTCTGTGGCTCCTCTGCACTGAGAAATGCTGGGGCACCCAGTGGGGATGGCTCCACGCTGCACTGCACAACGCTGTTCACTGCTCTGCCCAACAAAATAAAAAGGGCATGGGTCCTTTCACTGACTGCAATGAGCTTGTGCTCCAGCAAATAGCAGGTGAGACTTCCTACCCTGCCGAGGACTAATCTTCAATGGAGAATGAAAAGTTCCACCCACATTATGAGGGAGGTTTGGGGATGAAAATAATGCACACACGTGTTTAGTATCTATCATTGCCATATGCAATTAAAACCTTTTAAAAAACATTTGGCCATTTGATCAAACTTTTTATAAGGGATCACTCAACTTTGGATGTCCAGTCTTAGTCAGCTAAGGCCAGATGTGTGATCACACAAGCGCATTTTAATTCCTATAAGGAAGAGAAGAAACTTAATTCTGGCATGCTGTAACTTTTGAAGGCTCGATTATCCAACCTTCACACCCCTCAGACAGATGGAATTCAGGAGGAGGAAAACTTTATTACTAGTTTTAAAATAAATGTACCACTGGGTAGGAGAATGAAGTCCTCCACTCACGATTAGCTCTGTGGCACCATTCCTTGCTTGAAATAATGGCAGTAACAGGCCATTGCCTTTTACGTGGTGCTCACCAGAGGTGTATGGGAGCATGTGCAAGGCTGGCATGTCCACTGTTACTTGCAAGTCAGAACACGAATGCTGAGAGGTGGCACCCTTGGATCCTGTCCCGGGTGCCTCAGGGAGCTACGAACCCTTTTGCCTCTCTCCCTCTATCCCCTTTCAGCCTTGTGTTGTGTCCTATTTCGGGCCCTGCTGCTTCCCTCCTCCTCTTAATCTCACCCCATTCCTGCTCTGCTTTTCCCTTCCTCCTCTCTTCCCTTCTCTGAACCCCCACCCTCCCACCATCTTGCCACACTTCTGATAGTTCCCCACTCTCCATACTCCAACCTCCTCCAGAAAGATGAAATAATGAAGATCACAAGAGAGTTGTGGACACTTACTGGCAGTTCCTCTACCCAGAAACGCTGAAATATAAAGTATCCAAGAAGAGGGGTTTCAGGGAAATCCTCCCCACAACCCACTCGCTTGTGATCTCTTTCTCTGACAGGGTGAGGGGAGAGGCTGAAGCATGTTAAATGCATATGGAGCCTGCAAGGACTGTATCTGGCCAAGGCTAAAAAAGCAGCTGTAAACTGGCATTTTCAGAGATACTAGAGTTTGGTTAAAGGCACTTCCCTGCCCTACATAATTCTGAATTTCTGTACCAAAGCATGTTATGCTAGATCTGCCCAATTAAATAATTGCAGTAGTTTTTTTAGGATGTTCAAATGTTTCATTTCCCCTTAATTTCATTCACTGAAATGACTGAACCACGAAACTTACTGGCTCCGAGATAGTTTGCCTGGAGTCAGACGCTATCAGGAAAAAAAAGCTCGCTCTTTATTAATAGTTTGGCAAAGCTGTAAACAATGCTGCCAGTCCCGACCATTAAGAAACTACAAATCAGGTCATGCACAAAAAAACTCAGAGATTAGCTGTAAACCCGTGATTTTTTTTTGAACAGCAGTAAAAGCAGGCACCTGCCATTGAGGTGGCTTAGCTTTTTCATTGAATTTGCAAGGCTTCCCTTGCAAACTTTGCAACTTTGCAAACTTGAGAAACTTTTCATCTGAAATGAAAAATGCCCTGCTTATATTTGCACTTGTCTCCAGGATCTTGATCTGGATGAAAACACCAGGCACTGAAACACTCAAATCAGGACAGATGGCAAAACTATATAAGCAAGAGGAAGCAGCATCTGATGATGGAAAGCATGAAGGAACGCATCTACAGGTGATAGCACCAGTGTGTCTATCACACTCGTCGTATCTCTTACAATAAAATTCCAGACAATCTCCACTCCGTAGTTACTTATGTGCTGCTTTCCACCACTTTGGATAAGATTTCATGGCATGACAAAGCACGTGATTTAGGGGTAGCAGTATTCAGTATAGCAAGAATAGTGCTCAGCTTTTGACTGATCTTTCTCCCAGCTTGCAGTGTGTCTGTTTTCTTACTTAAAGATTAAAACGTTGTAATGTTTGTAAACTGGCAGCTTCCTGAACAAGTCCTAGTGAAGTGTGCAGGGGTGCATGTAAACACGAGCATCAAGGCTGAGCCAGCAGCTTACATGAGCAGTGGCTGAGAGGGGTCCCAACTTTTTGGGGTCAGGCTCCGTGGAGATGCGCACAGCAGCAAGAGCACCTATGTCCAGCCCTGAGCACGCCGGGGGCTCGCTGGTGGCTCCACGCTGCAGTGGAAATGGGAAGATCACTCCTGTCTACCATGTGTGCAAGAAAGGGCATCAAGGATCTTGCCTGGCTGCCCACGGAAGTGGAGGAGAGCTCCCTGGAAAAGAGACTGCAAAGGGATGTCTCCTGGGTACACTCCAGTCCCACCCTCCGGCTCTCTGGGGCCATCATGCCAGCTGCTATGGGCACTTTTGCCTCTGCTGACTCTTTTCCAAAAAAGTGGACCTATGTGTAACATAATATGTGGTGACTTGGTATCCAGAGGAGTTGTTAAGGGAAAAAAGAGACATGAAAAAGGCAACTAGATGGACATTTGTTCCAGTACTCCCGTATTCCTGCAGCTTCCAGAAGAGTTTCCTGAATATGTACCTAATCCCCTCCCGGCCCACTTTCTAAATGGCACACTGACTTTGGCAGCGGCAAGGCGAGGATGCTCCTAATGCATCCAAAACTTCCCAGGGCATATATTGCACGGAACTGATATCACTGCCAGCAAGATATGGGCCAGCAGTCTGATAATACTAAACCAAGCTGCATGGGCATAGAGATGGAAAAAGAGATGCAAAATGTACAGGGCAAGAATCTCAAACCTTCTTTTTTTAAAAAAGGCCAACATTTCAAAGTGAGTATCAGGCACCTGTTGTTAGGTGCTAAAGGAGAAATCTTTCCACTGGATCCACAGGGCAGGTTTGAGATAAGCAGCTGGAATGATAAGTTATCTCTGTTTTGATTCAGGAAATATAGATGCTTCAGATGCTAATGGTGTGTCAGCAGGGAAACAGATGCACAGCGGACTCGGGTTAAGTAAGCCTAGGAAGGTGCTTATTCAAGTATAACATCTGCAGAGAAGGTGACTCCCTACCTCGCTCCTGGCTGCCCAGAGGAACCGCTTATAACCAAAAATACGCTCGGAGGAGTCAAGCGGAAAGGTCAGGCGGGGCGGGGAGCGAATCCCAGCCGTGACAGTCCTCCCGTCAGGGCTGGCTCTCCCCGCCGCCCTGCGCGTCCCGGGGAGGACGGCAGCCTGTCCGTCCGTGCCCACCGAGCACCGCGCCTTGGTGTAACCCAGCCGGGTTCCTGCGCCTGCAGAGGGGCCACAGCCAGCTTTCTGAGAGCTTAACTTGCTGCAGCTCAGAAGAATTGGAGGTCACTTGTGCATCCTTCTGCACTCGGCTGGAGCGACTGTAGCTGAACCATTCCCGGCAGACGTTTGTCCAATCTATTTTCAAAATCCTCCCACTGCCACTTCAGGCAATCTATTCTTGTGCTTTCCAACTGAAAGTTAGAAAGCTGTTCTTAATGTCTAATCTAAATCATAAGTCAACTTTAAAAATGACAAGTACTGTTAAAAGTTTCAAGATTTTTCCCTAATAATAAATGTGGTTTTCATTTTATTTCTCTGTTGGTTGCTGCACATTCAGGGTACCTTCAAATCACTTTTTAAAGCATCCCTCTAGAATCATGATGTATAGAAACCACATTTTTTATATTTCACAAGAGCCAAGATTGTCATTTAATTACATAAATCCAGGAGTAGGAGATTTAAGGAGAAAAAAAATTGTGATAAAGTCCTGTGAGAGATGCCAACACTTAATTTAGCTGTAAAAGGCTTTTTTTTTAATCCGTATGCCTCACAGACCCATTGCCCAAAAATGTTCTCAAGTGACAGCAATGTCAAGCAGAGAAGATATCTCACCCATAACTAATACAGAAAAGTATCTCAGGTGTGGGAGACACGTATTCCTATGTATATGCATATATACTCCTTCATTTACCTCTCATCAAAATCCACTTTAGCTATCCCAATCATGTGAACATTGCCTTTCAATAGACATTTCACAAGATCCCATTCAAATAAGTTAACAGCAAGAGAGGCAGTTTCCTCCTGCCTCACCAAAGATGAACCCATAAAAAACTGCAACTGTGCTCTGGTGCTTGAACTCAAAAAATATTATTCAAAAATAACTGGACTCACTTTCTGCTGCAAGGTTTTCCAAAGAGCAGCCTGTGGTTGCTTACCAGCCCCAATGCAGATGCAGAAACACAACGCAAACACAAATAGGAGCTCTGATCTTTTACGTCAACAGAACCAGATATGAAGGAAAGCTACACTGCCTCAGCTTTCTAGATACACATGGCTGGGCACTGAAACGTCCCTGGAGACGACCACATTTAAAATTTACATCCTCAAAGCTTGTTATTTATCACTGGAAATGCCTAGCTTTCCAACTAGGGTGTCACATTAATTTTGCTTAACTTCGGCATCCACGGTGTAGTCAGCTATATCTGAGTGAGTTACCCTAGGCACTGCATTTCATCCCAGAGCAGACGCGTAACCGCAGCAGATGAGCTGTGCCGCCCGCTGATTGCAAATGGCCCTGGCACTGCAGACATCCGAAGTCAGGCGACATGATCCTCACCCTCGCTGCCTGCGTCCTTTGCCCCAAAACCAGCCAGGGAAGAGAGAGGAGAGGAGAGGAGAGGAGAGGAGAGGAGAGGAGAGAAGAGAAGAGAAGAGAAGAG
>Ga0065711_1002954_pt1 | contig 42361 bp, 28 predicted proteins | sample Hoacrofraction12_FD_59098 | JGI IMG/M metagenome (GOLD analysis project Ga0065711, IMG submission 59098) | Hoatzin crop microbial communities from Cojedes, Venezuela - Epithelial fraction 12 v2 (version 2) | ecosystem: Host-associated > Birds > Digestive system > Esophagus > Crop | place...
CAGTCGTAATTCTTGGGGTTGTCTGACTCGTTCTAGGCAACCCCCTGGATGGAGCTTCACCTTCACCCACATCCTCTGTGGCCGGTCCCTCACATTCCAGAGCCCCATATCTGTTGCTTAAGGGCAACTGGGCCGGTGACGGAGGCCGGGGGGAGATTTGCTTGCCCCCCTGAGCAGGGACCCGTTTCCATTCCCCCCCATCTCTTAGGCCCCCTCTTTCTGCTCGGTGGCAAGAGGGCAGGGGTTTCTCTGCTTTCTGTGGAGCCGCCTCCTGCTGCTTCTGCCTCAGGGAGGGCAGGGAGCGGCTCCACCAGTCGATCTCCCTCTCACACTCAGGGATGCTCCGCAAGAGAACCAAAAATAAATCTGTGAAATATGTCCTGTACTTTAAAGTGTAATCTAAGTGAGAAATAAATCTCATGATGAGGCTGTTCAGTCATTGCGCAGTAGATGTTCTTGGAAACCGGATTTAAAAAATGAGATGAGAAAAATGACAAATCTGCTATGTTGTGATAATGTCTACGTTCCTCTTTTGCTTTACCTGTTGACCAGTGTGAGAAGAGTATTCTTAGGAGTTTATGGTTACCATCTTCACAGGTACTGAGAAATGAATTGGAACCTCTAAATGTGAAATGAATTTTCACAGCCTAAAGAATGGAGGGCCTTGGCTGAGAACTTGTACCCACATGTGCTGAGTACAGGAACAGCTGCTTATTGACCGGTAGGGAGAAACTTATTCCAGTACAAAAAAGGAAAAGTGGGGAAGAAATGGCAATCCTTTTGCTTTCTACTTGTCACACAATTTACCCTGCCTTTCATAAATACTCTCAACTGGTCTTAAAGTTTTGTATTGCTCTATATTTATTAAATATAACTTATTTAATTATTTCCTTTGGTTGATGGGATTTTTTTTTTTTTGCATGGGGATTTCTGCAGAAGTTGAATTGCTTTTCTGCAGGCTAGGTGTTGTTTTCCTTTATGACTGTACCTTCTAGAGTACAATAAATATGTTGTCAGCCTGCCTGCGTGTGCTGTTTATACTTGTGATCCTCTTGCTGAATATACAGGTGGCAAATTAATGGCAGCACTGCTTTGCTGTAGACCAAATGCATTGGCTTTGGGCTGGGTTGTGATGGAAAACCCCGGCATAATGGTCTCGGCTATCTGGCTGCTCCGCGCTGGTTTTATAGTGTTTTCGCTTTCTTCGTTAATGGCACCTCGTGCACATTCCAGGGGAGCGACGCACCCACCATTTATGGCCAGTTCTGCTGCCCGGGTGACTTGTTTGATGTGTTTTCACAGCAGGCTATTAGTCGGATGTTGAGGTTGCCTGCTTCATACTGGAATTATTATCCCATCACTTGCATTAGCATTGTGGTGAATAAAATATTTTTCTAACAAAATGCTCTTTCCTGTATGATGCTTTAACAGTCTGACCTGCTTGCAAAGTCCTGCTTTGACGGTTCTGGAGTTGGTTTGTTGCCACGTTACAAGCCCTATCCCTCTTGCTGCAAACTCTCAGTGAAGGTGATGGAGGCAGTTTAAAGGAGCGAAGGAGGGGGTGGAGGTTTGACTATGGGCTGAGGAGCAGTAGACCACACTGAGACCAGAGCTCCAGTTCTGAGGTTGGCCTGTGACTGCGCTTGTGACGCAGGAACAACAGGCAGGTTTTTTAGGATGTTGGTTTGCCTCGTGCCGTTCCTTGCGTTGAGCCAGACTGCTGTGGCTGCATTGACCACTGGATGTAGGTTTGAGGAAGAGGAGGACAGTGAGCAGTTGAAGAAACCATGCCAGAAGCTTCCTGTGATTCTTCATGACATGAATCCCAGGAGCTGGTACCCAGACAGTCCAGACCATTTTAGCAAAGGTTTTAACTACTGCTTCAAGTTTAACCCTTCAGCTGGGTGCTAAGAGTATCTCTGGAGGATCAGTGGTGAAACAGTTCTGCACAAGTTGTTATTGACAAAACCAAACACAGGACGCTGTTTGAATCTTATGCCCTTTTCTACAAAGTGTGGCGATGCAAAAGGTAGTGATTCGTGAGCCCCTCCCAAAAATTCAGGCTGTTACTCTGGCAGATTCAACTCTTCCCAATGACAAATATTCAGAGTTCCAATACTTGCGGTTGTGTCATTTATATATCTCTAATACACCTCCAAAAAGTATAATCTTCACGTTTTTAGTTTGAAAGAGATTAATAGTTTCTACAGGATGATGTCTGACATTGTTGCATAACCTTCTTTGGGCTCTTTCCGAGGGAATATTTTTGTGAAGTCTTATGAACACAGTTATTAGGTAAATGACAGAACAATAGTAGCACTTCCATTTCTGCATGCTTAGTTTTTCCTTTTTAAACAAGCATATGATTATAAAGTGAAAGTTGAAGTAGTTGATTTTGTAGTTATTTTCATTTTAAATCTATTCTAGATGTGAAAAAAACATGTGCTGAAATTCCAATGTAGGGGAGGACTATTATTAAATTTTTGAAGGCAAAAAATGAATCTTGATATGTTACTATTTCAAGAGTGTCCCAGGAATCCAGGAGTCTTTTTATAACACAAAATCCGTGGGTTGCCTCAATGGAAAGGAAAAAGGTAAATTGTTATTCTCACACATTTTTCTTTGATGTAAGTAATGTTTAAATCTGTTTTTAAAGATACAGAATTACATGATTTCTTATTTTAAAACCAGAGTTAAATAATTAAGGTTCTCTTTTATTGAACCATATCCAGTTATGTCTGCAGGGTAGTTAAACAGTTATTTTGTGGTTTTAAGACTCTTTTTGTATGTGTTTATTTGATGAACAATAAAAGTAGACAATAAACACGGTAACAGCTACAATTGAATTGCTTGCTTGCTTTCTTCTGTGTTCCACCCTTTAAAAAACAATTGTGACCGAGGTGGCATGCCTGATCTGTGTTAGTGCCCTGCTTCTAACATATGTTTCTATATAGGTTATGTAGCAATACAGCAAAACAGCAATACAGTGTTGCTGTATGGATAGCCATATGACCGTGTGGTGTTTTGAGTGTGCTTAATGTAAAGCTGATAATTCCTGTCACTTGTTCCTATCTGATTAGAGATTAGTCTTTTTGTTAGACCAACTTCCTCTAGGCCTGCTTTTAAAAGTTGCATGTGTTGAAGGCAGGCATTGAAAAAGAGTTATTTCCTGCAAGGTATTAGTTTCAGTAACCTGTGTTTCCTCTCATTCCACGAAGTTCTAATTTTGATTTGTGACTGAACATATCTTCTTTTTTTTAAAAAAAAAAAGAAGGGGGGGGAAGCATGAGACTATACAGGCTACACTTCTGCTTTGGAAGAAGCAAAAACTGCACATTTTTGAGAAATAACAGTTTTAGAACAAATCATGAAGGAAGAACTAAAGCTAATGGATAAAGTAACTCACTGACTATTGGACTAGAGGATACTTTCTTAAAGATAAATAACAATATTTTACTATACTGTAGTTCCACTTAGTAATACTGTTACTCTTAATTCCATTGATTTCTCTGTTTGATGTTTTGGAAGATGGAAATAAGGATCTTGGTTGAGTTGCTTCTCCAGGTCCATTTTTCACATAGACTAATTCTTATAACCTGCAGTTTTTTGGCATCTTTTTCCTTTTCTCCCACTTGCGACATTTCCGCTTTCTACACTGTAATTTTAGCCCTTGTTCTTTTCCTCTCCTGATTTTTCATCTCTATTATTTGGTACCATAGGAGAATATATATAAATTTTTTTCCTTCAGGAGACTGCATCTTTTGCTACCTGAAGGTCCTGAACTGTGAAAGAACAGAAGGAGTAGTGCGGTGCCATGCAGCTAAAGCTCATCCGCTGCTAGTTTGCTTCTGAGCTGAAGATTTCACGCTTGGAGTGCCTCTTTGATGACAATTTTAAGGAAGAAATGGCTGTTTCCATTTCAGGAAGGCATTAAAACAATCAAGAGGCAAGAAAAATTTTGCTGTCTGTTCAGGGTAGAAGTGAAAATTGATTATTTGTGATATTAGCTGCTTGAAAAATCTTCAGTACTTGTACGAAATATCAGAGTGGAAATGATGTTATTCAGGTTTGAGGTGGAAATTAGCAATGTGATACAGATTCTAGAATAATTCTGAACGTTCACAGATTAAATGTACTTGTAACAGAAATCGTCATCGACTTTGAAAGGGGAAAGGGATTTTGATTTATTTTGCCACAGTCCAAAGGACAACTGGGGAAGATCACTGGGTGCAGGCCGCTGAGAGGAGCGAGCCCAGCAGTGGCTGTGACCCCGAGGAAAGCCAGCGGGGCTTCCAGGGCCCAGTGGCATCTGCAGAGCGGTGTCTGCTGGTGTGCATTTCCACACCGGCAAAAGAATTATTATTATTATTACCGTGCCAGTAATATCAGCCACATACAGCTGTGCTGTGGCTCAGTGTGAGCTGTGCTTTTTTGTTGGTGCCAGAGAGAAATATCTCAGTGGCTTCAGATGACAGATATATGATAGTCTAATGTTTGTAATGAGCTGAAGTTTGAGCATGAAGTGCAGGGCTTTGCAGAGAAGTTCAAGCTTGTTAGATACACAGTTCCAGATGCTCACTGTCTTCATCCCAAAGCACTGCAGGGAAGGTGATGTCCAAAGCCGCCAAGAGCTCTATAGTCTCAAGTAATGTTGCCATTTTCTGATATGTTTAACAGAAAACCCAGAATAACTGTATTAGAAACCTACCTATCTGCAGTTCTTCTGACACTGAAGTGTCCAAACAGACAATGGTTCAAAAAAAAAAAGCAAAACAAAAACAAAACAAACAGTCTATAGTTATTTAGGATGTCAGTAGCTGACACTGCGTCAGTAGCACGATGCTGTGTGTGTGCAGGGAGAAAGGTGGTGCTTGCTGATAAAAGAGTTTATGAATAAAATAATCTCATAAGAAAATGGAGGTATCTTCAGAGACGAGCAAATGGAGGATTAAGTGACTTCAAGACACATGACAAAGTGAATTAAAAATGCCAGATCTTCCATCCTGCTCCAGGAAAGCACCGTTTTTGCTTTGAGGCCCAGTAATACCAAATGAAATGAATGTAATGCCTCCTGATTGCAGAGCAGTGCTATGTAAAGGAAGACCTGCAAGTCCAGGCAACAGCAAAACATCACCTATAAACTGAATGTAGTGGACCAGTCCTAACCATTCAGAGTTTGTGAATGTTTTTTGCCAGTTTTTAGGAGGTGTAGTTTTATTTTTGTTTCTTTTTTTCGTTTTGCCTGTAGTAGGAATTTGTAACTTTATACACCTGAGTTTCTTGACTGGCAGCAGAAAGTGGTAGAGTTTGTTCTCTGCTAGAGAAAGTGGTGGCAACTAGATGGGTATCCATGAGGAAAGCAATTATTTTTTTTGAACTTTGAATCACTGAATGTCACAGCCACAACAGTGGGAAATTTCCATGAAGTTATGAAACTAATCAAAAACCTGCTGTTGCTTTGAAATATTTTTTTCCAAATTAGGAAAAAGTTATCTGTGACAGGAAATATGAGCTGATTAAATTGCCTTTGATTTTTTTTCATTATTCATGAGAAGCCTTATCTTTAGTAAGAATGGTTTCTATTAGAGTCTTGCTGAGATGAACCTTTTACTCCTCTAACATCTGCAATGCCATCACAAGATAGTCCATTAACTGACACGGAGTCCTCTGCAAGAATTCAAGCAGTCCTTGATATTAAACATACCATGGGAGACATTGCAGAATCATGTAGTGGCAAGCTTGGTCAGAAAATATTTTTGGAGCCTTTTTCCAGCATCTTTAAAATAACAAAAGGAACCAACAACCACCTACAAAGAAATATATTCATGAAAATAAAAATATGCTTCATGAGAGAGGCTGCCTTCTGGAATTTTATTAAAGGTATATCAATATACATAATTGAGAGCTAAAGCTAAAAGCTAAGGCTAAATCCCTCAATATCTGTTATATCTACTTTAATGTTTGGGTTTTCAACAATTAAAAAAAAAATCTAATCTCGCTTAAAGTATTTTCCACAGGTTTATGCCAAGTGCCCTTAAAAATCATTCATCACCTCTGATGCTTGAGGAAAGTACAGGTATTGGAAAAAGAGAGGGGAGAAAAAGAAATAAAAAAGCTTGTGCTAATTTGTCTTCAGAAAACCAAGTAGTCATATTAAAAATCTCTTGGCATTGTGCTGTGAGACTAAGCAAATATAAATTCATTACAATGAACTTAAAAATCTGGGTAACTATTTTGAAAGCTGGCCTTTTAGAGTGGTTTTCCACTACAAGATAACTAGATGAAGTGCCTTAAAAAAACCCATTGAGCTGTGAACTTCAGCTAGCAGTATGTTCTTAGAGTAATTTTCATGGTGAAGTGTCTCAATTATGGATAAATATGAATTTCCTTTAATTCAATAGAGGTCTTTATATTAAAAAGTAAATAATTAGGTTTTGTTTAGACTGATCTGTTTCTACAGTGCTGAGGAAAGGCTTTAGAATAACTGCATATTCAGCCTGCATGAGCAGTTTTCCATCTGCCAGAAAAGCTGGAATGACTTTTCTTGCTGCTGTTCTACTGAGTGTTTTCCTATGTTGGTTGTTTTTTTTGTAATTTTACAGTTTTTAAGTCAGAAAACTGATTAGATCACTTAATTTGTCCTTAGTTTGGCACTCTATAGCCCATTATATTTTTCTCCATTAGGACTCAATTGAACACAACCTGCCTAAGTAAAAATAACACAAGCCTGTCTTCCAGAAGGACACTTGGTCTTGGTGTCATGACTCCCACCAATTCCTAGCTATTTGTATAGTGATTCATCTTACTTTCAAAAATAATAACAAAAAAATGGGCCCGACTTCTGAATCTAATGCATGTGGCTTACTTTCCAGCCCGTGGTGTTGTTTTTCTGGTCTCTGGCCCAGGGCATGTTAGGCAGGGCCCAGGGGGTATGTTGCATGCAAAAATGCTGGAATGACCATGTGCCTGCTGGGCTGCGGCAAGCACGAAAGCATCTTCCCCTCCTGAAAGTACTTGTGTCTTCCTCTTCTTTTTGAATGACTTGCATAGATTGATCTCTAGAAGTCTTTACGAGATTTTTTTGGTGGTGGTTGTTGGTGGTTTTTTTCCTGCCTGTGGTGGAGGGGCACTACGGCACCTTCACAAAAATCTACCAGGCAGACTGACCACTCTAACCAGATACACCTCCAAGGGCAAAGGCTCTGCATCTCTTGGGAGGGAGCATGGCATCCAGTTCCTGCATCCGTTGTGTGTATCTGTGCACATGCTAAGTGGTGTTTGTCCAGTCTTCAGCTCTGCCTAGAAATCCTAAAGCGGACTGTCATCCTGGGATGGATATGAAATTATCTTTAGGGCAGGTTTACATTGGCTGAGAGCTCTGTTTGCAGGGCAGAAAATGGCTGAAGGTGCTTTCATTGTGTTGGATGTGTAGATGTCATACTGAAGTATTAATTTAGAAATATTATGAATGTTTTTAAAATTAGTCTCTATTACATTCAAAAGCAGTAACCAAAAGCAGTGTGTTGAGCAAGTTAAATACCGGTAAAAAAAGTGGCTATGGGTGTCAGTGCACAGAGAGACATGAAGGTAATTGACAAGCCTCCCAGGAGACAATTCCCCCCAAGTCCTGTTATATGTGATAGCAAAACGGTTAGATGGTGGAAGAGGTGGAATCGGATCTCCTCAAGCAGGGACAGGAATTTTGCTTTTCCCTTTTATTTTGGAGTTTAATGGCTTAACTGTTATAAACAAGACTTTGGGGCTGCATTTTTATATTAAGTTGTGGGGGTTTTGTGTGTCCCTTCTCCTCCCAGCCAAAATTGGTCAACCATTTGATTTATCTTCAGGCTTGTTCGTGATCAAGGTCTCCTGGAGGTATTTGATGTGCTGTCAGCTGCTGGTATGTGATGGCCTTTCATCTCAGAGGAATGCTAGGTTATTTTCAGCAAGTAAGTAGTCTATAAAAAACATCGTTCAGGTGTCCTCAGGCACCAGAATGAGCCAACTGCAGGTCTCCTGTTACCAAGGCCTGTGATTTAAACCTCTATACAGGAGGAGGGTAGCACTTTCAGAGTTGTTTTGTGAGCCATTGTTTGTTTTGACTATCCTAACTTCCACAGAAATTTGGAATAGTTGGTTGATGTGAATCACTGGGAGAGGTCTCAGGTTTGCCTAGTGGGGTAGCTGGGGTGTTGCCTAAAGAAAACCCAGTTCCCTAAGACTCCTCCTGCTTTTCCTCTGCTATTCCTTCTGAATGCATGTGGACCTCCACTACCTGAGTTGGCTTCTGTGAATTTATTTTATCTTATACCGATGTCACTGGCTGTCCTTGGCGTTTTTTAGGTTGCCAAGTGCTTGGCTTGCAGCAAAATAATTTTGAGAACCTTAGTCCTACGGACAAATTTCACTTTCAGGTCCCATGCTGACATCTCATTTGCAGCGAAGCGCTGTAATGAGCATGACCCACTAACTGGGTGGACTGGCTGAAAGCTGCAGAGGTCAGGCTGCTTTGAAAGAATGAGGTTCTGAGTTGCTCAGAAGACAGGACAATATGATGTTGTAAATCATACTAAAAGCAGTTCATGCAGCCTCTCAAGGCTTTAGCAAGAGGGGGAAACACAAGAGGAATCAAAGAAATCAAGGTAGCAACAGTTAGCGGTAAGTATCACTTAAATTATGCTTTTAGCATTTGTGTAGATATAACGGTTTTAATACATCTTCAAAGGCATTTGTTGCTGTTGGCTTAGTAAACCAGAAAGTGATTTGATTTCCTTTTTCCAGACTCCCTCAAAACAGTGTTTAACAGTCTTTTCAGACTGACTTCTTGAAATGGGATGGGCATTATATGTTGGCTTTATTGTTTGTTTGTTTTTTTCCCCAGCATGATTTGAAACCACTTTATCCTTTTGATCTTTCTTTGATCTGGATTTGTTAAATAAAATGATTACCTAAGCATTTAGGTGGTACCATAATATCAAGGTTCATTCAAACACAAAAGATGTCCCTCTCTGACAGCTGCTACTGGAGGCAAAGGCCCCTTGATAGCCGATGAACGGCAAGGCTTCCCACACCTTAGGAGCTGTGCCTAGGCAGGACACAGTGTTGGGAACGAGCAGTTAAGTGGAAGGTACTGTATGTACTCTTTCTCTGTGAGCATCTCTTCAGCTGCTGCAGCTGCCAGATGTGGAGAGATCTGCAAGCAGGTTACATCTCCTGCGACACTTGTGCTGTGGGAGGTGGAAAACATCCAGCACAGTCTGAGTGGTTTCCAGGAGTCATGAAAGATAATAAATGTGCTTTGAAAAAAAAAAATAAAAAGAAAAGTCCTCTCAGATATTAATCTAGCCAGAGAATTTGTCACTGGGATAGCAACAGCCCTGTTTAGCAAGGTATAAACTTCCCTTTTTCCTAAACATCCCAGGCATTATGGAATTTGCAGCTTAAACAGCTGAGAGGAGCACAGCTGAAGTATTTGAGGAACTGCATTACATAGACAAGTAGGGTCATAACTTATTAAAACATTTTCAAAACACATTCCAGTTAGACAAACTTAAACAGCCAGAGCATCTTCCCACGTAAGAAAGGCATCGGGGAGCAGAATGGGTAATCACAGAAATCATCTGCCCAGGTGCATTCCTTGGATGGCTGAATTCACTTTTGATAATTCTGAACTCCCTATCACTGGCTTGTAGGGCAAATTCAATTGCGATTACAGTGTAAGTGATGCTGCAGCTCACGTAAGAATCTTTTCCTTCCTACGTCCCACTGTATGTCTGAGCTGTACGTGATTATAAGCTGCTTTGCAAGAGTATGTTTGGGTCAGAAACAGAGTAGTATGCAGTATATTTTTTCCTGAAAACCTTGGATATAAATCGTACTGGTGGGAAAGATGAACTCGGTTGTCCTCCAGTTCAGTGGCAGTTTGAAAACTGGTCTGGCTGTCCTAGTGGAATGATGTAATATTGGCAATGGTAAGCAGGAACAGAGCCAGGGATTTCAAGTTTATGCACAGAGGTCCTAAGCTGCTTCTCTATGCCCCATCCAACACGCAATTAGTACAGCTCTACAGTCGTGACTCTTTCCCTTCTCATCCTATCATGCTATTGCATTTTGAGGGGCCAGTGCCAGGGGATGGCATATCCTCAAAAGAAGAGGTAGAATAGGTGGGAAGCTTTCCGCTCATCACTTCCTGAGAAAACTCTGCAGGTCTTTGATGAACTGGAACCACACATCCCTGCAAAAAGCTGCAGGCACGTTTCTGAGGGCAAGAAGCGTGTGAAGTTTTATTTTATTTGTCTTGTGTCAAAAAGTTGTTCTGAATATTAAATAATAATCATGATAATACAGAGGATATATCCATATTCTACACTCTCCACTATCAACCATTTAACAATATACAGAAAATCATCTGCCATGCTAACTGGAGAATTAAAGAGAATTAAACATATTTGTGTATCATCACTTGAAAACTTCTTTGAATAATGTTTGCACACAATAATGAATAAAATCTGCAGATAAATCGATGAATATGGTACCTGAAAGTGAACAATGAAGTGGTGATCCTAGTTGTCATTCTTAAATCAGCATCCGCTTCTGCAAGGTTGAGTGCTGATAAACGTCATATGCTGTTGTATTAAGCGTAAAAAATGTATTGTTTTTCTGGCTGTAAGGCTAAATGTTATTAGCCCAAATGAGCTATCAAGGTGATGTGATAAAGGCCCTGTTGAATATTTATACAGAATTAAATTAAATACGCATGTGCCACTTGCTCTACAAGGAACATGAGGGAAAATATGACTAATACATAAGAACAAAGATTAGTTTACTTGTCAGTTCATGATCATGATATAGATGGAATTTCCTTCCATAAAAACAGCATGACAAAGAGTTCAGAAATATTTTCATCAGTAGCTAATGTTTCCATTCCCGGAGGAGAGCTCTGAGCCCACAAGCAAGAAAGGCTGCTACATTTAAGGTTCAAGGGAATGTCATCACAAAATGTAAACTGTCTGCAAGAAACTTGCATCTTTGATGATTTCATCGCATTAGAGACAAGTGCATCACAGCTGTGAAGTGCATCATAGCACAGACATGACCCATATTTATAAAAAAATCTTTGACTAATATAGCATTTTGTTATATTAGAAATCTATGTTGTAACAGTGCAGGGCTGGGCTCTGCTGAGAGCAAGGAGAGCTTGTAGGTGGTTGGCAGTATTGTGTTTCCATTTTGTTGTCTTTTTCAGGTGAAACATGCAGCTTTTCCACTGCTACAAGTGTAAGGACATATTTTCAGAGGATGGCACAATGAATTTATGTGCATTTAATGTCTGACATTTAGGTTTGATCATAAAGGTAATAGACTAAAATACAGTTTAGTAAGTAAAATGTAGGTGAAGTGTCCATATATTTTTCAATATGGCTATGTCACAGAAATTACTGGTCTTGTTTAGTAGTTTAAAAACAATTCTCTGCTAGAATAACGACAGTCCTTTTAAGTGAATGTGAACTAGTTAAATACAGTCTGACTTTGAGTCCTTGTGTAAACAGTTTACGTGCTGAGCTGATTTGAAATAGCAAAATCAAGTATTTGCAGCTATGTATGCACAGATTTCATTTTGGCAGAAGGTTAATTTTGGACATTTTTCTGTACCTTTCTCAGCCTTTTTCTCACTTCTTGAAAACAGGAGGGATGGGCAAACGAAATTGGAAGGAATATTACCCAAATATGGGTAACAAAAAAGCAGTGCTGAAGCAGATCTGCAGAAACTAACACATAGGAGACAGCAGCCCTAATAATAAAAGATAGAGAACAGTGAGGCTAAAGTTGGAATAATATTCTTAAAAGTGGATACTTAGCAGAAGGAGTTAGAGACCTCATAGGTGGGGGAGATATTTTCCAAAATGTAATACAGGAAAAAGGCTTGTAGACTTCAAAACGGGCTAATTAGAAAATCAGCAAGTTTCTGTAAAGGGAAAAAAATCCACAACCATCTAGACATATTTTTGTTTTCAGTTGAGTGCTGTGACACCACTTCCACAGCAGGAGTACAGAAATTCAGGAAGTTCTTATTATAGCTGTTGAACAAACCCAAATGGGCAAACAGTTTTTTCCAAGCGCATGCAAGTTCTAATGGCAAACAGCAAAGTTCTAAGAAAATGAGATAATTGAGTCATGGGATCATAGACATTTACTTCTAAAGAAGTGTTACAGAGCATTTTACTACATTTCTATTTTTAATATTATTTTAACATCTCTACTTAAGAGACAGCTGGTCTACGTCTGTAGACCATGTAATAAAATCTTCTGTTTGACATGCAGTGTGGTCCAAAATGCAGCCAGGACCTATCTGGAGTGGGATAGCAAGCGATGCCTTTCAATGCCTGAACTCAGGCTGGAGAAAGCAAGGAGTCTCTGGGCTCCATGCCTTCCTGTTGCTCTAGGATTTGGGTGCATGTGGAGGCAGACCCTGCGCTGTGTTACAGATGGAATCCATGGTACCAGGCGTGTATGCACTGTGCAGTGCGTTACTGCATGGGCAGTCATATCCCTGGTGCCCACTGACTTTGTGCCTGTTTGTCCAGGATTCCCAGGTGTCCAGCGTCCTACACTACTAAATATCAGGAAACCCTAGATGGTATTCACTATGAGAAATACTGCATCTCTCCAAGTAATAAATTTCTCAGTATTTTGCCCTCAATAACTGTTACGTAAAGTACCAGTGAGGGAACATTCACATTAAGCGCAGTTTATTCTATTTTTCTGTAGAACTTGAGGGCAGTTCCAGATAATAATATTGTGTGAATAGTCAAGGCTACAGGAAGAAAAAAAAGTCTCCATTTTTTGGGGGGAGAAACAAGAAGGAAGCGGGAAATAGTAATGGGATGTTTGTTGTAGAAGGAAGATATGTAAAAGGGAAGATACACGCACAAAGCAGCAAATGGAGTGGAGTGGGATGGTAGGAACTTCTCTGTCAACACAGAACTTGGGAGATTTAATGTTATGGAAAGATACCACAAAGGCAGAGGCAATCTATCTGTCCTTCCAATGCCCCTTGTAAGAGAGAAAATTTTGGCTTGTTTAGGGGATGTCCAGAGAGAAATCTACTGAGAAGCTGCCATAGCGTCCAGGAAAGCAATTTGTTTTTCAAGAAAATACCCTGAAAGCTCAGGAGTAAATCCTCCAATTTTACAGAAAGACAAGTAATTCTGGCAAAAGGCCCCCTTGGCTAAGCAAGAAGCTTTTTGATGAACTAAAATGCAAAAGGGGAGCACATAAGAAGGGGAAACAATGTGACAGGCTGCAGAGGTGTAGTATAAAAGCATTGATTGGACATGTAGATATGAAATTGGGAAGGCCAAAGCCCAGATGGAGCTAAGAGTAGTAAGGGGCATAAAGGAAGCATTTTACAAATTTGCCCACAGGAGAGCCCAGAGGAAATGTGGGCTTTGGGTGAATGGTGGGAGACAACTGAGGGAGGGATGACACAGAGAAGGTCGAAGTACTCAACACTTCTTTTTTTGTTGTTGGTTGTTTTTTTTTATTTCCTCACCCCCTTACTCCCCTTTGTCTTCACAGGAAAACCAAACCTCTCATGGTTTGGGAAGAAAAGGGAGAGCCATCACTGAAAGCAACAGGTGAGAGACTACGGAAAGTGCATAGAAGTCAACAGTGGTCTCTCATCACTCGTAAAGGCAAAACCCATGTGGGGCTGCCTTGGGAGAAGGTTTTATTCTGTCTGCTTGGCACTGCTGAGGCTGCTATAGTGTGTCCTCTTCTGGGTTCCCTGGTTCGAGAAGGATGTTGGACTGAAAGAAAGTCTATTGGAGAGCTACCAAGACAGTCAGAGGTACCTGGCTTGTGGGGAGGGGTTGTTGATGGCAGCATACAAGTACTGGAGAGCAAGCACAGTAAAGCCAGATTTTTTTGGATAGCGAAAGATGGTAAAGCAAAGGACAAACCACAAATTGGGAAGTTCAGAGTGTCCTTTCTTGGCTAGGAGGATGGTGCAGCACTGGATTAGATTGGCCAGAGGAGCTGGGATTGCCGCTCTTGGAGGCTTTCAGGACTGCTGGACAAAGTGATGGTTGACCTGCTCTAGTGCCGGAGATGGCCCTTCTAGTGAAGCAGGGGGGTCGACTTGATGGTCTCCAGAGGTGGATTCCAACCAGCACATCTGTGATCCTGTGAATTTGATGAGCATTTATACATTTTGTATATAAGGTTATGCAGTGTCTATAGTTTTCACAGTTAAACTGAAAACTAAAAACCTGCAACAGTAACCCAAACCAGCAGACTATAATTGTCATGATTCAGAACATCAGACATCAGCTAACAGAGATCTTTGTGGATTCTCATAGGATTAGAGATGCACTTGCTTCCTCAGATTTGTTATATATCAGATGCACTTTTTTAAATGTGGGAGGGAAACTGCTGTCCCTCACAGACCTCTGGCTTTACTGACTGAGTAGCAGTGCCTATGTCAACTTCTAGCATAGTCATGTCACTTTTTCAGAACTTATGAACTCTTCTACAGAGCCACGTAATTCTCAAGCTATACTGCAAGCACCTAGGACAAACGTGGTTTTATTGAAGAAAAAGACGTGGATTAAATTACAATGGTATTAGAATCTCAGGAAACAAAATACTAATTTAATACATGAAAATAACAGTCATGAAGGGAAATAACAATCGTGAGCAGAATGGTAATCTCTGAGTACTTCTGGCCAGGTTGCTAGATGTCAGTTGAAATCTATTTTCTCTGTCTCTGTTCTGAGATCTTTTGCTGCTAAATGGTGCGGTATGTTGGTTATCAACAAGTCCCCAAACCAGAACACAAAAGAATAGAGCAGAATTACATTAATGCAATTAGTATGTATTAAAACATCTTATATTAGCATCTTGTTCAAAATCAAATACTCGTAGTGGGTTTAAATAATACATACAATTCATGATTGCTTGAGGGCTAACGCCTTGATTTTCTTTACATATGAGAAAAATGCTTCCTGCTGCACACTTGAGCAGCAAGAATGATCTAAGTCCATTGCAGTTCGGTCAGCTTTGTAAACTCTGGGCACATGCACTGTAAGTACGCTTAATTTACAGAATATATATTGTTGATGTGTGTACTGAGAAAAAGCAGAAACTAGCTCTAAATGCTTTTTCTGCATTTCCTAACCTAAACATACAGACTGGTGCTTCACTGAGTAACAACATCTGTTACTTTGGAAAACCAGATATGTGAAGTATACTAGTGGTCGGGGAATATCGAAAAGGTGAAGATGAGTCTTCAACAGCTCCAGAGGCAGCAAGGAAATTGGAAGAGAAGACCGGTTGAATATGTGCTTGCAAAAGAGGTAAAAAGATATCGTGTGAATCGTTTAATTTGGAAAAATAAAGAGAAGCTTCAGGAAGAAAAGTACAGTATTGTGAGGGCCTGCTTATGCTTTTGTTTTCTTTAATCACATTCCTTATTTATAATGGAGTTTGTTACTTAGGGGTTTCCCAGGAATCCTTTCATAGTTTTGGATGCTGATTTATACTGAATCTCATGGGTTTGCTCTCAAGGGGATGTTGGATTAGTTGAACAATAGCTGAGTATAATTCTTGACCCTGTTATAACAATTCGTGAGATGAAAGTCTGGCTCCAGGAGATCAAATAGGAGTTTTTCATTTGATATCAGGACTTTGCCCTGTATTTTCATTTTTTTCACAGCTTCATCACAGCAGAGGAAAAAGGAAACAAGTGATGGCATGCTGAGTGTTTTGTAGTAGCATTAGAACGGAGAACTCCCAGCCTTTGTAATCTTGTGATTTTTTTTTTTCCCCCCAAAGTCTTGAACCATGGAATTTAATGCTTTACGTATATGTGTAAACTTGGAAAAATAGCTTGTCTAAATGTTCTAATTTCAGAAGATAAATAGACTGAAAGTTATTTAAAAAAAAAATTCTTATGTTTTTAAGCCTATGAAGTAATGTTTTGGGATCTGACCTACAGGGTGTCTTCAAGACAATTTTAGTTTCAAGGTTGCAAGTTAAGACAAATGTAGACAACAGTTGTTTTGCTTCTGGGCACCTTGAAAGGGGTTAGCAGAAAAGCTAAAAGTAGAATTGAGTAGGCATATGGGAAATACCATCCTGGATTAGGTCCAAAACCCACCTAATCCCAAACCATGTCTCCAGCAATGATTAGTGTCATACACTTCAGACGAAAATGGGATTACGTGGCCTTTGCTCATCCACAGAGATTTGAAGGCTTGTTCTGAGTTTTAATCATTTGAAATTGGCTTAAATCCTGAAGGCTGTGGTTTAATGTCTCTTTCACTGAATCAGTTGTAATGAATTATGATACTGTGGGTGTTCCTCTCATTGACAGAAATGAACATTCTCTCCTCAAACTTTGTGGATTTCTTGACCTTCACAACTTGTCATGGCAGTATGTTATCCACACTTGAACGGCTCTTCAGGTGAAAACAGCTTTGAAGTCAACTTTGTTCCTCTGTTAACAGGGAAGGAGCACAGAAATTTCTTGTCTATGTTCTCTGGAGCAGTGATTATTTCTGGGATAGTTATTTTGTATGTTGTTATCACAGCACCAAGGTTTCTTCGCTCTTTCAGGCTACTTTTTGCAGTCTCACTTCATATAATCAAGGGGTTTTTTTCATGTTTGATTGGTCTCAGGGCATCTCTTAGACTTCCTATGTTTGGACATGTTTCTGACACTGATGTTCAGTACTGCCTGTGACAGGAGGAATTTGTTTAGCTAGAAGTACTGCAAATAGTAAATTCAGAGAAACTTCCAAGGCAAAGTAAGGGCTTTTTGGCTAATTGGGGTGAAAAACAGCAGAGAAAAACTTGAAGAGCAAGAAATGGGAAAATGTGAGGTGATTTTATCATTAACAACAGCAGTGAGAAGAGCTCAGAGAAAGGATGTCTCAGGTGCTGGGAGGGACAGAGCAAGCAGGAAAGTTTGTAGGCCCCTCATCTGAGATAAAATACTGAAATGTCTGAGAAGAAACTATTACAAAGTGTGATGCTGAAATCTATTTTCATATACTTTACTTTCCTCCTCGTATAAGTGTTTCAAATTTTGTAATAAAAAATTTACCTCCTAGTTTTCGAAGAGTTGGTAAATGCTACAAATAGTGTCCCAAAAACCACTCTTCAAACTTTCAGTTGCACCAGTTCATTAAATATCTTCTCGCTTGTGCTGCAGTGACACTATGTACACAAAAGCAGCTGCTTATTTGACAGTACTGGATCCAACAGAGTTTTCAAAATGTGAAAGCATCTATGAATAATAGAGGTGAAAACTGGGTACCTAAAATACGTAATTTTTCTCAGATGCCACACTTTATCTGGGAACAATTCAGTACTAAACATTTTAAAAAGGAAACTATTTTATCCCTTTAGTATCCCTTTAAAAACAAGAAGGGGGAAAAAAAAAAGGAAATTGTTTAAACTGTAAACTAAAATAAATTGTGGGGCTTTATCTTCTCTGATCTATTGATTTTATGGCATTTTTCAGATGACTCTCAGTGTGAAAATTACTGCATCCATATGTTCATCAAATGTCTTGTTTTACTTCAGAGTCAATCCTGGGACAGCTAGAGCAATGGCACTTCAGTGTTGTATTCAGCACTTTCAGACGAATGTGGGTTTGGTTCTGTAAGGCTCCAGGCAACAATGAGATGGGCTGGGCTTATGTCTAGCGAGTGAAGCCAGTGTAAACCAAAGGCTCTCAGATCATCCACTGAGAAAGCCTTGAAGTTGCCATTGCACATGACCATTTCCCCTAAATCATCAAAGAAAGAGAATAGATCTTGGCCTCTAAGGTTTTTTTTTAAAAAAGAAAAAAGCACAGAGGCTTTTTGTCTCACATTAGAGAAGATTAGTGTTATATTGAAAGAAAGAACATGTATTAAGCAGAGTTTTTTCTTGAGGTAGGACTTTGAGTCATAGAAAAGCTTTGCAATATTTCTTGTTCATCTCAGTCGTACTGATTCTTCAACACAGAGATGACTTCTGAGGTATGGTATACCAATTCACCGGTTAGAAGTGCTTGAATTGTTCTTCACACATAAAACATAAGAATTGGCTTTATTTTTCATTTGTGATTTTTTTTTAATAACTTTTATTCTGATGTCTGTGAATTTTTTTGTCTGCATGTTAGATCACGTGGGCAGATTCTCAGCCCTAGGGCATTTGCAGACTGTTACCCCAGGGAGGGCTTCCCAACGCAGAAGGAGCTGTGGCAGGGTACCTGGGCAGATCATAGAGTCATCATAGAATCATCTTTTGGAAAAGACCTCTAGGATCATCCAGTCCAACCATCAACCCATGCCTACTAAACCATATCCCCAAGTGCCACATCTACACATTTTTTGAACATCTCCAGGGATGGTGACTCAACCACCTCCCTGGGCAGCCTGCTTCAATGTCTGACCACTCTTTCAGTAAAGAAATTTTTCCTAATATCTAATCTTGACCTCTCCTGACACAACTTCAGGCCATTGCCTCTCGTCCTATCGCTAGTTACCTGGGAGAAGAGACCAATACCTGCCTCACTACAACTTCCTTTGAGGTAGTTGTAGAGAGCAACAAGGTCTCCCCTCAGCCTCCTCTTCTCCAGACTAAACAACCCCAGTTCTTTCAGCCGTTCCTTGTAAGACTTGTTCTCCAGACCCCTCACCAGCCTCGTTGCCCTTCTCTGGACATGCTCCAGCACCTCAATGACTTTCTTGTAGTGAGGGTCCCAAAACTGAAAACAGTACTCGAGGTGCGGCCTCACCAGTGCCGAGTAGAGGGGCACGATCACCTCCCTACTGCTGCTGGCCACACTGTTCCTGATACAAGGCAGGATGCCATTGACCTCCTTGGGCACCTGGGCACACTGCTGGCTCATGTTCAGCCAGTTTTCAACCAACACCCCAAGATCCTTTTCCGGCAGGCAGCTTCCAGTCACTCCTCCCCAAGCAGCATGAAGGCAAGAGCAGCAACTCCACTTGGCTTACTTCCTGCAAACACTGGTGGCATCTTACTGTCAAAAAGCTGTTCCAGTTCAGTTGTTTTAAGAGGAATAGGGCTTGATTTCCATCTGCTTATCTTGGGAGTGTAAAGAGAGCTAAGATCTAATGTGACAAAAGGATGAAGCATGTGACAGGCAAAAAAATAGCCTAAGGTGGACCTGCTGATCACAGGGCTGAAACCAGGGAGTACTCATTCAGTTAAGGGCCATTCTTCAATTTGCCTCATTCACTCTGGACCACACGCACTGTTTCTCCCTGCTTCATAGCAAATGCAGTAGCCATTTGCTCGACTGGCCCATTATTAGGAGGTGCAATGGGCTCCCTTGTAGCGTTCTACTTGGAATTACTCTGTCAATGCCCGTCTCTGTGCACAGAAAAAAAAAAGAGGAAAAACAGTGTTCAGAAGGGCCAGATGCAAGGCACTGGTTAGTTTTGCTCTATTGAAGATCAGCAGCTGCCTAGTGAATCTAGACTTGTTGCTGGAAGCACTGCAAGGGACAGGAGCACTGCAAAGACCGGGAGAAGGCAAAGGCTTGTACCCAGCAGCCCAGCATAAACTTGAAGCTCAGGCTGACAGGATTGTGGGAATCAAATTGGGAATGAGCTGTGGGTGAGGACTAGCCGGTCACTTCGGAGTTAACCTTAATTACAGGTCAAGATAACTGAGCTGCATGGGGAAGCTTTGGTCCTTACAGTAAAGTGCATTCAGGAGACATTTTTGAGGAGAAACACCAAGACAAATCCCAAGAAGTTTTATGCACACTTTTCCCCATTCCTGCAAGTTTACCTCTGGGATGAATATAGTCTGATCAGTGGTACATGTAAATGAGACCTCCTACTAATACAGGACTCAGACCACAGCAAAATTTCTGTTGACATCTGTGTGTGACACAGGCTACTTCACTCAGTGTGATGAATTTGTTGCATTTGAGTGGAATTTGTCTTTGCCTTGTTTAAAATCTTCATGCCTTGTTTATCAATTGGACCTGCACAGGGCAGTGAACAAACAGGCTGGAACAAAGAGCACGAAACCGGTCTGTGACTACTGCGGAGAGGGGTCCCTGGGTCACACCACTAATAGTGATATTAAAATGTTGCTACTCTCATTAAATAGTTGTGTAAGACTGTATTTTTGCACATGCACGTGTTCCTTTGTCTTAGTTGTTTAAGTGACTGGGTATAATCTGTGGCTTCTGACATTCATACAAGCAGCTACTGAAACACCAGCAATCCTGTAAAGATGTATGTCTGTGTTAGTGACCTTCTGGTTTCTCTGCAGCATATACTAATATTAAGGGGCTCGTGAGGGAAAGATATTTGAATTTTCCCTGTGGGTGTATTTCTATCTAGATTGTGGACCAGTTTATGCAAATAAAATAAACTGAGAAATGAATATGTGCCAAAGGCTATTAAATTCTAAAATACTTTGTGATATCTGTAAGAATGCTCAAATTTTTATGCTGTGTTCCCAGTATTATAAACCTAAACTTTATGGTAACTTGAAAAATACAAGCTCAGTACAATTCTGTCATTGAAGTTGCCTCCACCCTTTAGCACAGAGCAAACCATTCCCTCTGAGTGAGCCCAACATCACAAATGAAAGTAAATGTGTAATTGTCTGAGAACTGAAACAGAGCGTATACTGCTGTTTGATTAAGTGTTTAATATCCTTCCTTAGCTGGTTGCCTGTTTACTTGCTGTGATACAGCGTTTTCTGTGGGACTGTTCAAGCTCTTCCACAAACGCAGTGCAGATCCAATGCTTAAGACTTCTGAATTACAAATGGACTGGCGAAACAGCAAGTAGACAATCTCTAATTATTACCTTCTGGGCACTACAGATGGTGTTTCAGAAGCTTGTGGGTTTGTTGCTCACCTTTAAATAGTGATTTAAGACTTCTTTATATTTGTACAAAGGCTAGAATTAAACCTCTGTTAGTTCTGATTGAAATGTTTTTTCAGCTGTGGTAGCAGCAGACAGGTCAGGTTAATATTCAGCTACATATTCTTAATTGAATAAAAATCACTTTCCTTGTTTCACTAGATTTTTTGATGCTGTTGAAAGCATCCCACTCCCAAACACCTTAAACTCTTCTTCTAGGGGAAATACAAATATTTGTTGACACTGGGAACCAGAATTGTTGCAATTAAACTGGGAAGGGGGGGAATACTTCAGAAATAGTGGCTGTTTTAGTGTACAAGTGGAAAAAAAAAATTCAAGGAGGAACTTAGGAGTTACAGAAAAAAATAGTAAAGTGTGAATGATTAAAGGAAGTTTAGTAGGAGTGATCCCAGCTGAGCTCTGTGTACTTGCACTTGATTGAAAGGACAGCCTTTCCCAGGCAATCCTTCAGTATTTCGATTCTTTTATCTCTCTTATAAATCATAATAACCTGGGCAATTTCCTGTCGTAGTCTTGGTTGGTATAAGCTTCTGAGTTGTCTGACTGTTAACTGAAGAAATTGCAAACTTTAGATTAATGGCTGAACGGACAAAATTGACATGTAAAAGATGTTTCTTTTCATATGGGAGCCATTGAAATATTTATCATAAGAGTATTCTTGAAGTTATGTTTCTTTGAAGAACCTCTGTATCCTAATTGTTAGAATAAATAAAGTAGTAAGAGAACAGAAATATACAAAACCATCACATTTTTTGCAATAGGAAAAAAATGTCCCTTCCCACATATGGAAACTTAACAGAAAACACAGGGGCTTTAATTGTTCTCCCTAATGTTATTTGGCTTGGTGCTACAGAAATCTACTTACTGTATGTAAGTGTACTATTCTTTTTAAATTACTATTCAAATATTCTTTGACAAGCAAAGAATTCTTGGTGAAACTTCTGGTTTGACCTCTTTATAAAGAACTTACATTTTATTCACACCATTTTTAATTTAACTTTTTGTCAGCTTTTTAAAGGCTGTGTTGGATGCGGAGGTCAGTTTGGAAATGAAAGACTGCAAAATTTCCCAGTTGGGGTATAAAATACATAGATCAGAGATATTTGGAGGCAACACTCCACCTGAAGTTCCAAAATGATAATTATTACCTGACCTCACTGCTGTAAGATCCACAAGAAACTGTTCACATGCTGATCACCCTTTTCTTAGCTATTGTAGATAAGTCAGGGTGTACCCAAATATCTGAACTTCTCCAGTATTTGCAAACCAACCCAGTCTCTTTGAACAAGAGTCCTCACCCTGTCCAGTTCCATATTTTCAGTGCGAAAACCTGCTTTAGCCCTGCTGGAAAAATAACAGAAAGGAAGCCCTGAATTCTGGAAGCTGGTATCTAGTTAGGGAACAGCTGTAATATGGGAGAGATTTTCAGGGTTCCTCCAGATGACCTTGGGAGGGTGGCTCAAGCCCAGCATAATGCAATCAGCTCTTGGCCTCAAAGGATTGTAGGGATCTGTTTCCTGTTCGACAGTCCATTGTCTGTGCCAACAATTATGTCCTTTCTCTGCCATGTCTCTTGCACAGTGAATTGAACACCAAATTTCCCACACCTTCATGTGTTTTGGCCATTGCTAATACAGGCTGGACTTAGTGAACATTTTTAGGGCATATTCCTCATACATTAGTTTACACTCGGTAATGCCATTTCCAAAAGGCTTGTTCTCAACTCTTCCTAATGACACCACTTTAAAGGGTTTTTTCTTTAAGTTTAAACTTTAACTCAAAGAAGTTCTAAAATCTAAACTAGTGCTTTGTTCCTGAAAGCCCCCATTCAGCTGAAGAGTTTGGTAGTTGCTAGAGGTCATGAGTAGTTCCAGGACAGGCAGCAGGACTTTTCAGTAGATTTTGTGCTTTGAAGGACCAAGCAGTTTGCTGTCGCTAATGCACATTAGTGTGTCTGACTTTAAAGCCTTTACAGTTCCATTTGACTGATGAAGCAGTGAAAGTTTAGGGCTCCTAAATTTGTTTGCTCTCCTCTCAATTCAGCTGTTCTGATTCCTTGTCCCCAGAATGGTATCTTACACCAGAATGGTTAGCTGCAAACTTGCAGGGCAGGTCTGAGTTCCTCCTGCTTCATATTTTGTAAACTAGCAAGTATTTTCCTCCTGAAATCAGATGCTGCTGGACTGGTCTCATTCACACAGACAGAATCTGCCTCTTCACTACAGCACTGTCCCCAACAGCAAGTGTCATCAGGTCAGGCCAGAGCAAGAAAGGTGCACCAGCAACCTCGCTGGATGATATTCAGCCTGCTGCAGCCGTGAGGCGAAAGTGCTGGCCTCAACTAACAGCACTGCAAAACAGAACTAACTATTTATTTCAAAGAACATGATTCTTAATGATGGTGGGAGGTAATGGTTTGGATGCCCACTGACCCAGACTGTTCATTCATGGTAAGTTAAAGCTTTATTTTTAAAGTTTAACTATCTTTTACTGGGCTTTTACCCTATACCAAAGTTGCTCTGGTCTCATTCTGTGGTAAATGTATACAAAGCAAGAGGTTCTAAGAATGATAAATCCTTTGGAAAAATTATCTTCCTGAACACACATGTCTATCAGAGAAACAAAACCTAAACTAATCTATTAGAAGTTTTTTATCTTTAAGACCCATCATGGTACCGAATCAGAAAGACCAAAAAGTGATGGTTTATTTTACTTTTCTTGTTGCAAAAAATAGATTAGGGAAGGGTGTTATTCCCTCTGCTGTCCCTTAGAAACTTTTGCAGATGTGGAGCCCTGTACTGAAGAGGAGAAGAGTGGGTCCAGCTGAACAGTCATAAAGAAACTGGTTGAACTTCTAGCTGTGGTGAGCTGTGTACATGCTTTTGGGGCTCTCCTGGGAGGACGTCTTTGTATTGTCCCTCTCAGAGGAGCTAGGAGGAACCACTGGGATGTTTTTTATAATAGGTCTGGGCTACTTAGTTTATTTGGTGAAAGGGAGTGTTTAATATTATTGGCCTGATGTGGCAACAAAGAAGATAAAGAATATAAAACAAAAGATAGTTGGACTTAAATGTGAGAAATAATATGAGTTTCTATATATAATGAGTCCATGAAGATTCTGTGATGTCTGATATCAACAAATATGTGTTTAAATACCTCTGCTCATCTGTGCTATCTCTGTGGACACACAAGCACAGGAAAATGCATAGTTGTATTTTATCAAAGGAAAATTGGCCAAAAAGCCAGAGCCATCAACTCATCAAGAAATTGTTTGCCAAGAGTAGTTGGTGGTAATGAGGTTTAAGGTCAGTCACAAAATGTTTTAGAATGCATTTGTTTCCTGGAAGCTGTGGGCTCACCCTGAATTACATGTGACTTTCCAATTGGTTTGTGACTGCAACCATGGAAAAAAAGGAAAATGCAATCCATCTGGATAGTGCTCCCCAGGTACTTGCAGCAGTTAACTAATCCTCATGTGATGACAGTGCTTTTTTCAATTCACAATGAATAAAGCAGGGAAAAGAAGTTTCAGAAAACCATTTTATGACAGAGTCTGGCTTTTGTGTCACTCTGCTGCCTATATAAGTAGAAATTAAAACAGCAATGATATGACAACTTACTGATCCAAGTAACAAATGAATAGGGTATGTGTACGTCGGTCTGCGTAGACCCCATACATCCCAGTGGTAAGTGAGAAATAAAAAAAAACTTCATAGGAGATCAACCAATAATATATGAATAAACTAATTTCTATCCCTCGGAGACCATTTTTTTATTACTGGGTAAAGGTGAGATGTTCTGTCCTCCTGACGCTCTTTTTCTCTTTCCTAGGTAGGAAGGATTTTTTGTTTCTACTGTTGATAAAATTGCAGTCTTTACAACTACTAGAAGCTCATCCTGCTATGGCTACTTTAGCCACAGATGTTTGGACCACAATGCTAGTGCTACAAAAGTCCCCAGATCTCTCTGTTAATGCTGAATTCTTCCAAAGCTAATATAATGATAAATATTCCTTCTTGTCTGACCTATTCTCCTGCAGCACAGTAAACTCCAGCTTTGGTACCCGTTTCTGAGAAGACGCCTCCTGGTACGTGGGACAGTTGGGGCCAGGCATCAGGGTAGAGGCCTTGAACTAAAATTAATAGATCATGTAATCAAATTGCTATTTAGATAAAATTACCATGACTTATACTAAGGCAACCTGGGATGCAACGGTTTTAGTAGAGTCAGACCCAGAAATCACTGCCTCTTCCACTAACTTTCAGAGCCATGTGCATTTTGTTACTTCTATTTTCCGTAACTTCTCATCAGACTAAGGATTATTTTCACATGAAAGTGTTGGGGTTTAAGCAGTGAAAACGTGTCACACATTTAGATCTGTTTTGCCATAATTTTCTTTGCAACACACCATTTTGCATGGTAGCTTGCAGTGTGCTGGTCGGCTCTCTGAAGAGTTTTTCTTTCTGCTCAGATTCTGGTGTCTACCAAAGAAAAAGGGAGAGCAAATCCAAGAGGATGCTCTTCAGACATGTCATCCACAGATCTGCAGTAAAACTGCAATGTGAAAATGTTCGATGTGAAGGATAACAGATCAGAACAAAAAATCAGTACTTGAATAGTCAGGTATTTAATGAGAAAGTCTGCTTTGCTGTTAAATAATTTCTCATCTGAGATGGAGAAAAGTTAATAAGAAATAGAAAGAAAAAAAATAGATATCAAAATTTGATCCGTCTTTTCAAAGTAACAATTTGAAAAATCGAACTATTTCATGTTAACTGCATAGGAGCTCTAGGACAGTTAAATGCCATGAAAACTTTTGATATTATATATTAGAGATTACTGTTTTATTTATCAGTATTGGAAACAAAATGCCTTTTTGATATAATCAAGGTTTTGCATATTAAGACTCTAGAATCATAAAAAATTAGAATAGGTTTATCAGCACACCATCAGTTTTTTGTGATTTCAGTGATGTAGATGACAGTTAATCTCCGGCATGGTACATGTCAGAATACTTTACACTAACTAGCCTACCTTTTCAGAGGCAAATTTAAAGGTGAGCTGAGTTGAGACTTCGGGTACTGAAAATTTAAGAGAGGACTGACTGATCTGTGACTTAGCTGAGGACATTTTACCAAGAGTTCTATTTTGCTGCTGAGCTGAATGACTTATAACTTTAATTTGGTTCATGATCTTGTTTGTAAATTTTTAGCTTATTGGTAATTATGGCTGAATCTATGTGTCAATACCAAAGTTGCCTGGTAGCCTGTGTGAGATTTAGGAAATGCCTCTCTGTGTCTTAGGTGTGGAAATTGTCTCTCCTCTCACACTCCCATTTCAGGAGACCTCTGTGAGCACCAGCAACTCAGGAAACGAGGTTGGTGTCCTCCTGCCCAGCCACTCAGTAACCCACAGTAAATTGGTACATGACTGAAATATTTCCTGTCTTAGCAGTTCTTAGTTCCATTAAGACATGGTGATACAGACCAGTTTGGGGCTTTATCAATCCCTTAGTGAAACTGAGTGCGCAGACTCAGGCAGTTCAAGAAAACCAGGTATGTATCTGTCAGCTTCCACAGAGAGGTGGCAGAAGGGACGAGTTGGTGGCAATGTCTTCTTCCACTCTGCCCTGTCACCCCTCTCCCAAAGGGAGTGGGCAATTAGTGTATTCAGTTGAGCAAAAGTATATTAGTATGAACACATCAGCTGTAACAAATGCTCTGAAGTTCCGTGCTGAGGGTCACAGTAGCTAAACAGCAGTGGCCTGGACCTTTCAGAGCTTTGCCATCGTCTGTCAAGGTCATCAGAAATGCAAGAGTATGGTCTGTGAAACACTGTTCAACAAGTGAACAGCCAATTTCATCTGGGAGGAATGCCACAAGAAAATGAGGGGTATTGTAAACAAAAATGTTTTTATGGGTTTGACATCAATGCTAATAGTGTGAAAAAAAAGTTTTTTATTTAATTGTAACTGCTTATGTTGTTTGCTTCTCTCTGGAGTGTTTAGCTGATATCTTTATGTTGCTGACAAAACAAACTGAATTTATGTTGCTGGAATCATCACAATGAGTCATTAAAATAATTAAAATGAGTCAATGAAGTGAGTCATCAAGTGAGAGGAAGTTACACCTACAACCAGCTCCTGTCCCTGTGTTACACAATTGAATTTTTGAAGACGGGCTTCAAAAACTTCTGGCTGTCACGTTGAAGTGTTTCTTAACAGCTCATACTGCAATCTGAGTTGTGATATTTAGTACTGCTGAATGTGTCTTTGTAATTGAATTAACTTGTTAGTCACAGAAAATAGAAGCTGCTACACAGAAAGGAAACATTATTGCTTGAAGTGTTCTTTTGAAAAAAGTTTTCCTAAGCATATCCTTGGGCAGAAATTATAGTGATAATCAGGGTTAGCCTTCAAAACTAGCATGTATTACGGAGGTATAGTCTGCTTTCCAGATTTAAGTTTATTTACACCTGAGTTCTTGCATGGTTGAAATTTTCATTTATGTGTATTTAAAGGGCTTGATTTTTGGGGGGAAGGAAATTATATTTCACTGTGTAAATTAAGCACTCAGGCTTTTTCAGTAGGGGGATTACACATTATGGGTATCTGTATAATGCCTGTAGTACCTGTTTCTCCCTGTTACAGTTGGTACCTTTATGATTTAAAGAAAAAATACAAGTAGTATCCTTATTTATTATGTACTGGGTATTATTTACCAAATACTGAAGATCGGAAAATGTTTCAGAACTTGTAGTGATTGAAGATACATCACTCATTTTGAGGAGAAATTCAGTGGGGGTATTATTGTTTTTACTGACAGTAAGATGCAATAATGAAAGCCAAAAAGTTGAAAAATTGGGTACTTAAATACTGACTTCAATTATTTTCTTTTTTCCAGATCTGTTGAACATTTGGCTTGATTTCAGGTACGTAAACACAACTTTTGTTGTCCACCTTTACAAAACCATCAATGAAAACTTTGGCCTTAGGTATTTATATCAGGTTTTGGGCAGGTGTGACTAGAACAGAGAATTTGACTTCGTTTTGAGCCTTCTTTTTTATGATTCTAGTTGTTTCTTTCCAACTTTTCCAATTAGTACATTCTGATATAAAGAAGCTCTTAAGAAAATACATTTCCAGTTCTTAGCTGATTAAGAGGTTCAGAATGTTTTTTAGAAAGTACCAATAGTAATAGATCCATAATTCAATACAGATTAATAGCTAAATATAAATCCAATGAGGAAGAATATTTCAGAATAAACTTATTCAACTCATTAAAAATGTAATGTCATGGGCATATTGTCAATCTTTATTCCATCTTTTTATCACATATATTTTTCCCTTTTTATTTCTGGACTAATGTTTCAGGTTGACAGAGCAAATAAGTAACATGCTGAAGATGAAGATGCCAGTTGTAACAGCTACCTGTACAGATAATATCAAAGGGCCAGGGGATGTCAGTGGCTTAACTACTTACAGTATCAGTAATACTCAGGGTTTTTGCACACTTGGCCCAGGACTCGGCTGAATGCTTTGCTGCAGGTGGGGGATGTGGGCCTTAAGGGACCCCTGGAGAAATGGTCCCTGTACCCTCTACCTAGGTGCACACTCTAATTGCAAGGCAACACATGGAAAGCAAGCAGATGCTTTTGAAGGAAAAGAGATTACAAACTCTGTTTTAAAAGACATAAAATCACAGTGGTGTGTTGCTGAGCACAGTCCTTAAAGAGCAAGGCATGCAAGAGCTAGGTTTTGCTTCCCAGCAGGGCTCAGGAAGATGGTGGCATCCAGTTATTTCAGCACTTTGTCTCATGAAAAAGATGAAAAAGCCTGGTGGATCAATACATTCTTTTTAAAAAGTTTGGGCTGTTTCATAAGCAGTGTAAGATGATGGAGCAGGAAAGTCACACCTCTCTCCTGCTTGCCCGGTGCTTTTTCTTGAGTAGGCTTTCTAGGTTCACTGAGGAATTTAAGGGGTTTTAGCCTTTCTTGCAGGTTATCCAGTAGAAATTTATACCATGCAACAAAATGTCTTTTCTAGACAGACTACGCAAATTTGTTCCATGAGTCTATTTCGTAATCTCTCAGCTCACAGAGAGGTAGCAATGGGAACTGCCTTTTCTTCTGTGATAAGCTTCTATTCTAAGTGTGATTTACAATTCCCAGGCAGAAAATCACAGCGAAAGAGCCATCAAATTTATTATTGTGATCCTATCACCTTTCTCTGAGGACTTCTGAGTATTTAGTAAGTAAAAGAGAGAAAATCCATCTTCTGTGGGTAGTACATCATCTACACAGTGATGGCAATCTTTCATTTCACTTTGGCTTGCATGAACAGGGAGATACCATTTCTATTGGAAAATCTCAATCCCTTTCTGCCTATAGTGACAGGTATCTCATTTGGAGCTTTCTAGAGAGAGCACTGTGCTTTTAGTCCTCCTTTTCAGCATACAGCAGAATAGGGGTTTGGTCACTAAGTAATGCCTCTTTTTCTTCATATCTGTTTACTACCCAAGTGTGTTGTTTGTATATGGACATATACTGAAAGAGTCATACTTGGGATTGACAGTTTGGACAGAGAAGGGAAGAAGTAAGTTGATTTTGAGACACCTAATTTTCAGATAAACCTGTTCAGTATGCTAGAGTCAGATTTGCTGATCTAAGGCAAAGTAACACTAAAAAGAGCCCCAGATCTGTGAAAATGATGATACTTTTACAGTAAAATTCCCCTTTTTTCTAACTGCTGGTGTCAGAATATTTCAAGTAAATATATCCTGCAAAAAATAATGCCTCCAGCTGAATTCATTGCCTTGCTTTATCTTTGCTTTCATTTTAAATAACACAAGACGAAAATCAAGAGTGGTTTTCCTCCTGTTCCTTTCTCAGTGTGAATGTTTCAAAAGTCTTAGGGGAAATTCTCCAAGGACTCTAATAGGCAATTTCAGTAATGCAGCAATGTTATAAATTCTTGGCGTTTCTGTAAGGTGGACTACGATTTAAGAGACAGATCTTTTCTTATTGGCCTTAGTTTTCTATTAAGGAGTTTCTGCCTTCCTGGAAAAATGCTTATTTCTATCATTGATTGATGTCTTCAGTGAATCACCGTTTAAAACCTGGCTCAAAGGTTAGGTAATTCTTAGTGGTATGATTTAAAATTTCCAGACAATAACTTCTAAAATCTAAAATAATGATAAATTTCAGGAGATAGTGCAGGCTACTTTGTTGTACCAGCCATTCCCAGACCCAAGCCTGGAGCTATGGTTAGGACAATTCTCCTACAGAAGAAAACAGTAAAAAGGCAGAAAGCTGCTCCTGGGCTTTTGCTCTGCTATTGGCCCTCAGAAAACAAATAACCAGCATAGTCACTAGTCTTCCCCAAAGACAAGTTTTACTTAAGGGAAGTGAAAGTTTGAGCAAGATTTGATAATAGTCTTCAATTATGTTAAAGATAGACATAGAAGAATAAGTACACCCACCCTGTTTTAAGTGGGACTGGGGATAATGGGTTTAAGTTATTATAAGTGACAACAAACTATATGGGAAGAAAACTTTCCTATAGCATTGAAATAGTTTGCTTATAGAGATGGGAGACTCCTGCCACTCTGGGGTCTTTGGAATAGACAGGACAAGGCTCTGTCAGAAATGCCAGTGACGTGTTTTGGAGAAGGGTGACAGACTAGATGCTATGTGATAGTCAGTTCCAGCTCTATGGAAGCCCTATGAGCCCTGTGAGAAGAAGGACTTTGAGAACTGCAAGCAGAAAGAGTAACATTGATCTCCCCTAAAAGTACATAGTGGAGAGTATGCTTCCCGCGGTTCCAACGGCAGGCCATCAACCCATATATAAGACAAGTAGGAGAACAGCAATACAACCTGTAATGGAAAGATGATGGGGAAGACAGTGCCGTTTCTATTCTGCCTGCAAGGTGTAAGCTCACTCTGCTTTCTTCATTGCTAATGGAAGAGGAAGCGTTTACTAGCTGCAGGCTACCTCCAGAGGAGACACTGACATAATTCCCTTGCATACAGTACAATTCCTGCAAGCATCAGGCTCTGAGAGCTAAGCTGTGCTTTGGGCTTTCAGCAGTTACCGCTCAGCCTGGGCATACAAGAACTGCGCTTACATAAAGTCTCTCAGCTGAGGATCTCAGTGTGCTACTCAGTAATTCTACCCCATTTTGCAGATAAAGAAAATGGCTCATAGAGTGGCTGAGTGGAAGTTCAAGATCACACAAAGGCAGTCAGGTACTCAGAGCTCCCTGTCAACCTGAGATAAAATACAGGTGTTTGCTCAGTAGTTCTTTGTTGAATGAAACATGCTATTGTCCCTGGTGCCAAATGGACAGGCACTGTATTCCCAGGACACCCTCAAAGAAATACTTTGAGACTTCTTCAAGTTTGAGCATTCCTTAGATGGGTCAATTAATTTCTGTCCCAATAAACTCAGAACTGTGAAAAGAGCTCTAATAACCCTCCAGAAAGGGATGCACCGTCTGGAAGTCAAATTGGAGCACACGGCTAAAGGATCTTGTCTTTGCCATCTTCGTTTTTACCCTCAAACTAACAAACTCAGCACAACTCCAGTGATACCTAGATTCTACTTACCAAACCCACTGACCTGACCTCTGTATTCCACATTCTGCATCTCAGTCTGGTGGGTGACAAGCCAGAATAACACCAAAGGAAAACAGAAATGCTGCAAAGAAACACTTTCATTGAAGCATTCTCAGTTTTATGTCACCATGAAGAAGTCTGGGGAACAGCAAATCATTCACAACTGTACAACCAAGGAAGAATGTGACAGCAGTAAATGGCTGAGTACTCATCCCAGGGTGTAGCAGCTAACAGAAGGAGTGACCATTTCAAAGCCTTGTAACTTAACATAGTAACTTTATGTAACAAAGATTATGTAAAAATGATCAAATCATCAGCAAGTGAAGGAAAGTCTAATTATAACTGCATAGCTAATATTCCAAGCTTACATGACAAGGCTTCTCTAAATCACACAAATATCCTTAAAAAGAACTTTGTCTTGAGAATATACTTACTGTATAAGGATCTGCAGGGTAAAGCCTTGGGGTAAAAATGTCATAAAGAATATTCTGTTGGTAGAAACACACACAATAGAAAACTTTTATATGATAATTGCTTTTCATAATCAAATAGATCTTGCTTCACTTATTTATGTATCTGTGAGATCTGTTCAGACTTAATCACACTACTAAACAAAATGCTGATGTAACAGAATTCTTTTGAGACATGTTTAAACCAGTAATGGAACCACAATAAAATCAGAGAAAATGAGTGGTTTTAAATTAGTAAGTACGGAGGACAATGGAATGATGTTGCTATAATTTTGAGAGATTAAATTTGTGCATTAATGTTTCACAATCAGGCTTCTCCGCTTGCATAATCCATTGGTCCTTCACTGCCTTGTTCCATATCCACTTGTGGGATTTACATTAACTATGGCGACTTCAAATGTGTAAATTAGGATTAATGTCATCTTTAGGCTAGAGCTACATTAAAGGATTTTGTTGAAATTGAAAACTAAGAGGTTTACAGAATCACAGAATCACAGAATGGTAGGGGTTGGAAGGGACCTCTCTGGGTCATCTAGTCCAAAACTCCTGCCGAAGCAGGGTCACCTACAGTAGGCTGTAGAGGACCTTGTCCAGGTGGGTCTTGAATATCTCCAGAGAAGGAGACTCCAAAACCTCCCTGGGCAAAAGTTAAACTCTGTGAATCCAGCCTGGTTAAAGTTTCAGCTGGCACAAATCCCATTTTTCTCTTGGGTGTTACTGCAGACCCCTTCCTTTACAAGGTGAACTGAACCTTTGTTTCTTTAGGTACCACCTGCTTGTGCTATCTCTGTACATCACAGTCAGTGCAACAGGTAGTTAAATGGGTGTAAAGCCTTTCCTGCTCTGGAATTTTGAATGTCTCTACCGACTATAACAGATAACTGCTCAGAAGACCCGCCACAGGTTGCTTCAGGAAGAAAACTGTCAAAAAAAGTGAGTCAGAGGGAACAGGAGGGTTGAGAAGCTTGTTTTTCCAGCATATCCTTCCTGAAATGAAGATCATCTGACTTGGCAGTCCTCTTGATCGGACCAAGACAGAGTTCAAAAAGAAGTGGATCAAGGTTGTTGTGTCTCAACGGGAATACACATATTGCCTAGCAGAGAACTACTTTTTATGCCGATGTCCTATTTAGGGCATTTGGCTTCCCAAGTGGATGTTGGTATGTGAGCCATGTAAACCTTTTTTTTTTCACCATCAAGTTGTATATCTGTAATGTCCATGTCTGTGGCATTACTGTTTTGACCACCTTCTGTCTCTTTGCAGCAGCTCATACTCTTAATAACTTGGTTAAATCTAGCTATAATAATTTCAAAATTTAGAGCTGGTGATTAATTATTTTTCTCAGCTGAGAATCTTGCCTTGGTAGTTTGATCTTTATTACATTTACCCTTCCTAAGCTTTGTAAGTTAGAACTGTGCACAGTGTTCTAACAGAAAGTACTTTGAGTTTATAGCCCCTATTTATATGTCTGAGAACATATTTATTCTTCTAAGATTTAATTCCTGTGTACTGGGAGATTGTGTAGTATTTTAATACTTGTGTGTTAATACAAAATGTTTAGATTTTACAAATGAGATTTTTCTAATCAGCATCATAGCTAGTTAGCCAGAAGCCAGGACAGTGTTGTGGTTTAACCCCAGCCAGCAACTAAGCACCACACAGCCGCTCGCTCACTCACCGCTGGAGGGATGAGGGAGAGAGTCAGAAGAGTAAAAGAGAGAAAACTTGGGGGTTGAGATAAAGACAATTTAATCGGTAAAGCAGAAGTTACACATGCAAACAAAGCAAACCAAAGAATTCATTCACTAGTTCTCACTGGCAGGCAGGTGTTCAGCCATCTCCAGGAAAGCAGGGCTCCATCATGCATAATGGTTACTCGGGAAGACAAACACCATAACTCCGAACATCCCCAACTTCCTTCTTCTTCCCTCAGCTTTATATGCTGAGCATGATGTCATAATGGTGTGGAATATCCCTTTGGTCAGTGGGGGTCAGCTGTCCTGGCTGTGTCCCTTCTCAACTTCTTGTGCACCCCCAGCCTACTCGCTGGTGGGGTGGCGTGAGAAGCAGAAAAGGCCTTGACTCTGTGTAAGAGCTGCTCAGCAATAACAAAACCACCCCGTGTTGATAATCACAAATTCAAAACATAGCCCCATACTAGCTACTGTGAAGAAAATTAACTCTGTCCCAGCCAAAACCAGCACAGAGGGAAGGGTATTATGTATCTGTCATGATTCAACAAATCTATGTTATCACTAAGGTAACCATTCCAAAACGGAGCCTATACAACAGTTGCAAACTATGGATGAAATATTAAAATGCATTTGTTGTTTTATGGCATGTTGGCTTTAATTTTTTTCTTTAACATAGCCTTGCCTTTGAAATGAATAGATTTAAACGTAGCCCCAAATCTTCTGCAAACTTTCTTCCAGTTATGTCAGTGAGAGGGACACACCAGAGGGGAGGAATCACGATAAAACTACCAAAGGAGCTAAGCCCTCTACGGTTATCAGGGTCAGCATCCATTGCAACTTCTATGTGTGACCTGGAAATGATCCTGACTTGTCAAATGGTGATAGCACCAGCCTCAGTTTGTATCATCTCTCCCTCCTTCCTGTCCTGGTGCATTGTATATTAACTCAACTAATGCTTAAAGTAAGCATTTTACCAAGTCGGATACAACCTCTCTTATAAAACAGAGAGGAAAATCAATGGACAGAGGAACTCTGATCTTTGAAACCCGTGGAATGATTTGCTTTTTTGAAGAGAGATACCTAATCAGGTACTGAAATACATTTCTGGCAGTGACTACCTACTATGTTGATTTTCTCTTCTAGAGGCCTGCATGTTGTGCAGGGGGCCTCACTAATTTGGAGACTGTTCCTAATCCAAATATAGGTTATATAATTACTGAACTGCTGTTGTGTTCTCTCTGTGGATCTCTCACTAATTCAAGAAAGGTATGGTTAAAGTAGCAGATTGTTTGACACCTGAGCTCCACAAATAATCTTGGTTTACTGTTATTTATTATGAATGGATTGATTCTAATAGATTAAGCGCATCATGTAATATGCTTGTTATACATGTCAGTGTGGGACTAAATATCTAATAGTGTTTTCTTGGTTTTCCAAGAATTAAAAATAGAAAAGTGTATTTTCAGCCTTTTAATAACTTCTACTCCTTTCAGACTTATGTTTGGTGACAGCAATGAATTTGGCACTGTGACCTAGAAGAAAACACAACCACAGAAATTCTTCTGAAGCCAATTAGGTGATAAGCTTTAATGTAACAGATGGAAAAAAGAGGTAGATTCTTATTTTTCTGAAATGAGAAACTCATGCAGACTTAAGGTAAGCAGTAATGACTCTGGATTTATTCAGAAGTGAATGAGAAACCAATGAAACTCATCAATGAAGAGCAGCAACGTTGTTCTGACAGCTCTTCTGGCTGTGACTGGAGACTGAAGAAATCATCAAGGCAGTCTGTAGCTGGAGTTCAGGAGGGAGAAGTCTGATCTCCTTCCTAAAAAGATCAAAGAGAAATTGTTAACACCTATCAAAGCTTACATGAAAAAAGGTGTTTTGAGATGGGAAAACTTCCTGCTGCCTTGTCTTGGTGGCATTAAATTCTGTGTTGTAAATTACATTATTTACGGGTGTGGTGCACTCAGTCAGCTGTGGAAGCCTGGGCCACAGCCGAGTTAAAATTTTGCACTGGAATAAGATCTTGTGAAATGCATGCCAAAAAAAAATGATTTATTCTTCTGGAGTCTAGGCTGATACTTTAGACTCAGAGCAGAAAATGAATCTAATGCCAAATTAAACACAGATTTTTATATGAAGAGAAACAAGACAATACATATACACTCATTTTTAAAAGCTTCCTGGCTGATTAACTTTGTAAGACAAGACAGGTGGTCAGAGAAAATTTAACTTTTTTTCTCTGTCTTCTGTTTCACATTCTAACCTTTCTTTTCCATTCTCTTCTCCTTTTTAATAGTATTGAAAGGGGAATGATGTTGGATTGGCTGTTATTGGTACCAACTATCGAAGAGGCACAAATGAGGGATGAGGTGTTACAACATTGTGACATTGTTGTGACATTTGACTGCAAGATCTGTGTTTTGGGTTCAGGTTTTCCCCAATTCAGATGTGTGTCTCATGTTGGAGGCATCCCAAGGAGAAAAACACAACAGATTATTTGCCATTTTCCTTTTGTCATGCATGGGCTTTTTGTACCATGATAATTATTAGTTCTGCTGAGCCTACCCAGGCTAGACTAGCTTGCATGGGACATAATATAATAAAACATGTATGCCTAGATTTAAAGAGGGTTATGTAAGTAAAAAGATGCAACGACACAAAAGTAACATTGAAAGTCAACCTTATTACAATGAATTTATAGAGTCAGGTTAATAAAACTACAAAAAGGTTGCCGCTCCACTGGTTATATATGCCACAAATATTCTATATTCACTTGCTCACTTAATGTTAATTTTCAGAAAAAAAAAATGAGTAGTATTTTTTTCTTTTTTTCAAATACAGAAGATTGCCATTTGTCTATTCCTTAATATTCCAAAGTATTCCTCTATATTTTTCTAGCCATAACATAAGCTAGTTTACTCTACAGTGGCTTGTACATACTTGCTTGCACTTAAACACCTCTTCCTGTTAAGATCTACTTCTTTCTGGAAGTCAGAATTCCTAAATCCACTGGAAAGCAGAGCTGAACCAAGAGCTCTTATTTTCCCGAAAGATGCTAATGACAGAAGTAAGCTGATTCTTTCCTCTATAATTAATTGCAGACTTGCTTAAAGATGGTGCTCAAGAGCATGACTTCTATATTGCTCTGTCTACCTTTATAGAATTTACTGAACACTCCCTGACATTTTTTATCAAATATGGTGTTTACAAGCTATTGTATTATATGCAGGTTGATAAAAAAGGAAAATGACCTCACCAAAGCCTCACCTCATATAATGTATGGGCGTTCCTGTGGTACCTTTCCTTACTCCACCAGGATGATCTATATTGTATTCCCAGCCAAGTAAGCTGTTGTCTCGTATTGAACTTTCTGCTAAGAGACCACCTCATTGCTTGTATGGAGGCTACCTTTATTTTTGCATTACACAGAGATATTGAGGGTCAGTGAGGACATCCAGACTATCAGATTATGTCTGTTTCTCCTTAAAAATAGAGTTAGGGAGGTCCCATTTAAAGTTATTCAGTTCTGTATCACATTTTCTACCTTCATATTTAAGCTATCACAGCTGGAATTTTATGATTTGGGGTGTAGTGAGGAAAAGAATAAAATGGGGTTTGTCTTAGTTTCTCTGAGCTGGAGACATCCTATGAATAACTTTAAGCTTTTGGTGTATGTTATCATGTGTCATAAAATGTAAGCATTTATCACAAGGCAATAAATTTAATGCAAGGCAATTCTGCTACATTCACTGTTGTAGCAGGATCTGGATAGAGTCAGCCAAAGCAAGCCTGCACGTGTCCTAGCATTGCTAAATGTAAAACTTTTAGAGGATAACCTAGAACAACATCACTTTTAAACAGACAAAACTCAGCTATGTTAAGACCAACGTAAAAGGACTCGTAAATACATCTTCCCATCTTTGCTTTCTATCTTGGACAGGGGTAACTTATCTCCAGTCAAACTATCAGTGATTTTCTGTACCACAAAACTCTCTTCATTCAACAAGATTTGAGTACTATGTAGAGCTGGACATCCCGCACTCTCTGCCTGTCCCAGCTGGCCCTTTACAGGGCCATAAGTCTACTAGCAAAGCACTGTTGGCCATATAGAAGGTATTTTCTCCTCTGCATAAAAATACAAAAGTTTTTTCCATAATTAATGATCAAAACACCACTTAAACTTTTAAGTAAAGTTTTAAGTAAAATCCCATGAAGATCAAATTTAAACTGAGGATACCCTTAGTGTTAGTATGATTTTTGGGAGCTGTGTAGAGACTGATAAATGCAGAGAACATGACCTGCCCCACTCCGGCACTGCACCAGTTCCTCTCTTTAGTGGCAGCATTTCAAGGAATTCTGCCTTGTCGTTTTTGCATAATTTCAGACAGCAGTGTGAAACTAAAGAGTACAACAAATCATAGTTACCCAGACCTGCACGTGGAATATGCTAGTGGCCTGTGGTACGCTAATCTCTGAAGAAGAGGCTTCTCTTCCCCCACCATGACCAGTCCACTCTCTTTAATTCAAGAATGAAAGACAGATCCTAAAACATGCTTTGCCCTTGCAAAGAGGAAGTAGTTAATGGTATTTTGGGAAGGTCACCTGTGACTACCTCTTCACTACCAACTAGCTTGGGACAAGGCTCCCTCCCCTTGGGTTTTTGTGTTTTGCTGGCTGGTGGGTTTGGCCCTTTTTTCATTGCTTATGTGCTGTTCCATAACCTGCTCAACTGAAGCACTCACTTGTGCTTCTAATGTATAATATAATAACTATCCCACTTAAACTACTGCCGTCACCATTTATGGCACTTTTGATAGTAATGGACCAACTCTCAGGAGACAGGCTAGAGGTTAAAAATGAAAATTTGTGGTTATTTTCAAAGAAAAAAAAAATTCTTGTGTGGAGGATTCCATTAGTTCCCATCATTTCTAGTTACTGTTATCATACCAATCTCTCTGATTTGCCTTTCAAGTCTGTTCATTCATTTCTAAGTCCAGCCTCCTCTCCAGTGCTCTTCTTACCCAGTTAAGGATGTTTGTCTTAGCTTCCATTGCAATATTGTGCCCATCCTTGTCCTCTGCCTCTGTTGACAATATTCCTGGCTTTGTCAGCAGTCTCTACCTGGCTGCAACGTCTTCCTTCTTCCTTGCATCTTGTGTTCGGACTGCATCCAACTCTTGACATCTCTTCCCTTGTAAAGTGTTCAGAATTCCTCTTGCTATTTCTGTCCCAACATTTTCAAATCCTCTCAATGGTTTTGTTCTCCCCTTTGCAATGATGGGCCAGGCAAGACAATGAATTCCAAGGTTTAAATTAAGGAATCAATACAGAGTATGGAGTGGAGGCAGGACCAAGGTACATAAAAGCAAGAGATGGGGATTAAACAAATCACAGAGCTGCCTCAGCTAGGGCAAAAAGCTGCTATAGAGCAGTGCTAAAGAAAACACGAAAATGGGGGGAAATAAATGTGGCCTTTAGGGCAAAGCATTTAGCAGTTAACTTCTGAGGTCAGAGTTAAGTATCATGCTCTATGTAGGTTTTTCAGTCCCCTTCTGCTGTCATATGATGAAGGTCTGCAATGGCATCTTATCAATAGGGTTACAGCTTGTACGGACTGAATTTAAATCTCATGGCATTTCAAAGAAAATGAGAACTCTCCAGCCAACATTGTATTATATGTGTCAGATAACTACCAACAGATTAAACATATATTTATTTGTGTTTCCCTCTTCTCTTTTTAAGAAAAATTGAAAACAGTTTTTCTCCATTGGGAACCTAGTCTTTAGGTACACCTCTTTCATGTACCAGGTAAGGCTGGAGGCAATCCAGCCCAAAAAGGTATTTGCTACCAGGTGTAATGTATAAAATATACATATAACTTTTCTTAGAGGAACAACGCAAACTTTTCACTGATAAAAATATGAGTGCAAACAGATGTAGTTAGGTGTATTTTACAAGGGTTGATTGAAACCATCAATGTAAAGATAGGCTGACTTTTTTCTGAATATACTGTCCAAATAAAGAAAAAATTTAGGATGTTTCTGTGTCTTACAAACTTACTCACAACTGTTTGAATTGTATACACAGTAGTGTATGATTTAAGACAGATATCTTTGTGTAATTAGTGACCTTGGACGGATGCCTTTTCTGAGGGCTTGTCCAACCTTCTTTTAAACTTGTGTTAACTTTCAGCATCCACAGCATACTGTGGCAAGGAAGAGCATAACTCAAACATCTCATGCATGGTATACAGTTGTCTTTTGTTTGCTTTGACCTGGGTTCTTTTAAAAACATTTGATGCTCCCTGATCTCTTGTAATGGAAGACAATATGAACAATCCAATCTCTCTGTCTGTGGCACACATGAATTTGTAGACCTCCGGCATAATATCCCACAATTTTCTTTTCCAGATTAAAGAGTTCTTCTTTGGTCCTCAGCGTAGGAGCCTCTCAATACCTTTTACCAGTCTGGTTGTCCACCTCTAAGTATTTTTTCAGTTTTACTTTGTCCTTTCTGAGACAAGAGAAGTGGAAAACACACACAGTGTAAATAAACTGAAGATCTGTAGGTGGCAGAATGGTGCTTTTTGCACTATAGCTTTCTTCTCTATTCCTTTACTACTAACTCCTAATAATTGGTTTGGGGTTTTTTTCTGACTGCTTTCTTGCTCTAAAATGCAGCTTCATGAAGCTGTTATTGACAGCACTCCTCAGTGCTGTCAGTTCAGAGCTTGATTTTATAACTTAGAATTATTTTCCCCCACATGAATCATCATCCATTTATTTACATTGAACTTCATCTGCCATTTTGTGGTCCAGTCACATAGTCCCGCTGCAGTTCTTCACAGTTAGCCCTCATTTTTGCAATCTTAGATAACTTGGTGTCAATTCTCCCAGATTTCCAGTTCACTTATAACAGTAATAATAAAATTGCTTGTCTTTCTAGGAAGAAATGTAAATGTGATGATAATGGGGGCAGAAGCGATGTTAAACTTTCCTATACAACAGATTGCTACACAACACACATGCGGTTGACCAACACTAGCTATTTCTACAGATGAGATGCATCCCAGAGTCCTGAGGGAATTGGTTGATATTGTTGCCAAGCCACTCTCCGTGATATTTGAAAGGTCATGGCAGTCAGGCGAAGTTCCTGGTGACTGGAGGAAGAGAAACGTTGTGCCCATTTTTAAAAAGGGTAGAAAGGAGGACCGTGGGAACTACCAACCTGTCAGCCTCACCTCAGTGCCTGGGAAGATCATGGAACAGATCCTCCTAGAAGCTAATGTAACGCACATGGAGGACAGGGAGGTGATTTGAAACAGCCAGCATGGCTTTACCAAGGGCAAGTCTGCCTGATCAGCCTAGTGGCCTTCTATGGTGGCGTGACTAGATCAGTAGGCAAGGGAAGAGCTATGGATGTGATCTATCTGGAATTCTGTAAAGCATTCAATAAAGTCTCTCAAAACAATCTTCTCTCTAAACTGAGGAAATATAGATTTGATGAGTGGACTGACTGTTCGGTGGATAAGGAACTGGTTGGAAGGTTGCAGTCAGAGGGTAGTGGTCAATGGCTCTATGTCCAAATGGATGCCAGTGACGAGTGGTGTCCCTCAGGGGTCCGTACTGGGACTAGTGCTGTTAAACATTTTAATCAATGACTTGGACAGTGAGATCGAATGCACACTCAGCAAGTCTGCAGATGGCACCAAGCTGAGTGGTGTGGTTGACACACCAGAAGGACGGGATGCCATCCAGAGGGACCTGGACAAGGTGGAGAGTTGGGCCTGTGTGAACCTCATGAGGTTCAACAAGGCCAAGTGCAAGGTCCTGCACATGGGTTGGGACAACCCTGGGTATGAATACATGCTGGGGGATGAGAGGATTCAGAACAGCCCTGCTGAGAAAGACTTGGGGGTACTGGTGAATGAAAAGCTGCACATGAGCCACCAATGTGTGCTTGCAGCTCAGAAGGCCAACGGTATCCTGGGCTGCATCAAGAGAAGCGTGTCCTGCAGGTCGAGGAAGGTGACTCTGTCCCTCTGCTCCACTCTGGTGAGAGCCCACCTGGAGTCCTGCATCCATCTCTGGAGCCCCCAGCACAGGAAAGACATGGACCTGTTGGAGCAGGTCCAATGGAGGGCCACAAAGATGATCCAAGGGCTGGAACACCTCTCCCTTGAGGAAAGGCTGAGACAGTTGGGGCTGTTCAGCCTGGAGAATAGGAGGCTGCAGGGAGACCTTATAGCAGCCTTTCAGTACCTGAAGGGGGCAGATAGGAAAGATGGGGAAAATTTTTTTTGCAAGGCCTGTTGCGATAGGACAAGGAGTAATGTCTTTAAACTAAGGGAGAGTAGATTTAGACTAGATATAAGGAAGCAATTTTTTACCATGAGGGTGGTGAAACACTAGAACAGATTGCCCAGAGAAGTAGTGGAGGCACCATCCTTGGAAACATTCAAGGCCAGGTTGGATGGAGCTTTGAGTGACCTGGTCTATTGGAAGATACCCCTGCTCACTGTAGGGGGGTTGGGCTAGATGACCTCTAAAGGTCCTTTTCAACCCAAAGCATTGTATGATTCTATTCTATGATATTGACAGCAGCTGCTGTTTTCAGGCTGCCTCAGGGCTCTGAGCTCA
>Ga0065711_1002260_pt1 | contig 42351 bp, 23 predicted proteins | sample Hoacrofraction12_FD_59098 | JGI IMG/M metagenome (GOLD analysis project Ga0065711, IMG submission 59098) | Hoatzin crop microbial communities from Cojedes, Venezuela - Epithelial fraction 12 v2 (version 2) | ecosystem: Host-associated > Birds > Digestive system > Esophagus > Crop | place...
CCTATTTCAGAGCACATCAGCCTATCCCACTGCCTACTGGGAAGAAGATATGTCTTGGCCTGGTTTCTGACTTTTTTTTTTTCTTTAAAATAATACTGTTGTCTCTCAGGCTGTGCATTCTTGTTTCCCTTTCCATCTTCTTCCTTTGAGAATGAAAGCAAGGACAGGTCACTTGCCTTTTTATATGAGCATCTCTCTGAACACCTCCAAGAGGGAGACGAAGAGAAAAGGAAACCAAAAACACAAAACAGAATGAGAGAACATTTTTAATTGGAAGTGTTTTGTTTTCACCAGGATTTTAACTTTAGAGAGCACCTCACAAATACTCTCTCAGGGTCCACTGCTGAACGGCTTTATTCTGCTGCAGGCAGGCTTTCATGGTGCAGCACAATAGCTTTTGTTTCAGAAGTATAGGGCAATGAGGACCTTGAATGCCAGAGGTCTGTATTATATCCATAACTGTAGATTTGGATGGTGGAACGGAGGTTGGGGGAAGGTGAGAATGAAAAATTTCTCCATTGTATAGATGGAGTCCTTCCAGCAAACACTGGCACAATAGGAAGCACATTCTTAAGAGCTGAAGCAGACTCTGGATAAAGACTCACTCATTTTGTACATAATGGTCCCTGTGCTTTAACCTTGTACAGCTGCTATGACACCTGCTTTTCAAAGCCATTGTCAAAGAACAAGCAGAGCTTTGTCTGCTGTATACATTCTGCACCACACATGTTAACATTTCTCTTTTTGTATTTACTTTTGTTTCCCCCACCTTCTCTCTCCCCCTTTTTTTTTGCTTTTTAAAACATAACAGTTATGAATGAATGGCTGAAAACTAATTTCAGCCTTGATTCCGGCAACATCGTGTCCAGTCTGAAAGTCTCAACATGTTGTAAAGCAGAATAAAGGGCAGATATTAGACGGGGGAAGTACTATTTTCCTTCTCTATCAAACCATCGGTCTTTGTGCCTCTGCTTCCTCCTCTTCTTTCCTGTTTCCCTCCCTTTCCATCTCTCTGGCTCCGGTTTGAAAGGATAGGCAGAACCCAGCAGCTGATCTCCCCTCCAGCAGAAATAGCTGGAGGACTCCGTAGCACCAGCTTGCTCTGTGACTCACTGGGACACACCTGGGATGGACGATGGGAAGTCCAGGTCACCAGTGCCTGTGGTGAGATGGGAAAAGTTTGGGGCACCACAATCCTCAAGTGGCCTTTGCATGGGCAGGGATCCAACTGGAGGCAAGAGCAAAGAAAGCCTGCAGCACACGGTATCTCTGCTGTCTTCCTCTCACTTTGCAATCTGCAGTGGAAATAGGACAAAAACATCATGTCCTTCTGAATTACCTTGAAGCTCCCCTGTTTCCAAGTTTGCTTAGCTGAGTAGGTGCTGGCTACAGGGGACAACGGGAATAAGAAAAAGTGCTACTGATCTATCAAGGAGTAAATGAAGGATGACTGGCCAATGGAGCAGCTGAAATCCAGGCCCCAAGATCTCGTAGGGAATCATGTGATGACAAGGTTATTGACGATGCCCACTCCATGGAAGCATCTGCAAAGCATTGAGTGTTCTTCTGATGCCTCATCCCATGGGTGACAGTCTCTATGCCGTACAGCGGATCACCTCTATAGGAAGGAAGTTCTGCTTAGTTTTCTTCAGTGAGCAGAATCAAGACCAACAGCAGCCACCAGTCTGGGTCTGCCTCTCCTCTGACGAGCTCAGGTTCCAGCTTTGGCAGAGGCTTAAAGCTGTGGTGATGCTGTTAACCTTGTCCTTTTATGAACACACATACAGGAACATCAGAGGACGGCCAGAGGGGAAAACAAGATGTCTGCTCACATAAGGTTGGTTAATCCAAGCATGTTGCATTGCCCCTGAGCAGTATAAGTTAACAGGTCCAAGGTGCAGCAAAACTCTTAATAACCATCACCATTAAAATTGTCTGGGCTTTATGCTTGCATTTGTTTTTGTGGCTTGGGAGATTTCCTTTGGTTTGTGGCTACAAACCCACCTCTGCTCAAAGGCAGATTTTGAATGCTGCAGGGAAATGTCTCCTCCTCAGCTAACCTCCCTTCCCAGAGCGTGAGTACATGGGAGGATCCCTAGTGCCCAGACTCTCTATCAGATTCAGCTGCTTTCTGACACTGCTATTACCATGGCATGAGAGGAGACCTTAATGAGCGAGAAGAGTGGGGTAGGAATGGTTCCCAGGTCCTAGACACTAGACATGATTTTCCTTTTTTTCAAAGACAAAAAAAAAGGAAGAGAGGCCATAATGTTAAATTAAAGGCAGAAGGCTGATTTCTGAAATCCCTATCTGAGTTTCAGTTCCTCTTGAGTGTAACTCAGACTTATTTGTTTCATGCTTGCTTTCATTTCTAATTATTGAAAGGAGGCGCCTACTACATTCGCTTGATCTTTAGCGTGTTCATACTTGTTGGGGAAGGGAAAAATTCATGGATATATCAAGACGACATCCACTGTCTTCAGAATGTGAACAGCTGGCAGAATGGCAGGCAAAAAAAAGGGACAAGCTGGAGCAGGGCTAAACACTTAGCTTCTGCTGGGCACGAATCTTGGATGCTGGGAGAGATTTATTGGCACAAAACCTGCCTCAGGACTACGTCTATTAGAGCTGCTGCCTGAGATGGGAAACTTAAACAGGACTCTCATGAGATCAACATTACTTCTGAAATATCACGTCTTTTTTTTTTCTATTTCTTTTTTAAGTATGCTTCTCATTTGACCAGTTTGGCGTGAAGCTTGGACATGTGCACCTTTCAAGTCCAGACCCTGGGAGCTGAATGAGAACTAGTCGAATGAGAATGATGAGAACTTACACCACAACTGTTAAAAATAATTCTCAAGGTTTTCATGCCAAGCTTCTGAATTAAGCAGCCTAACTCTTAGCAAGGCATGAGTCGGACTGCTGTGCTGCGCGAGTCCTTTCTGGGTGTGTTGGAAGGGAGGTGTGAATCCCAGTAGGCTGAATTTCATAGTATCTGTAGAAATAGGAATGTTTCTTCAATTTAAAAAAGAAAGCCAAGAAAAAGCCAGAGTGGGTGCAACTTGCACATTCAATACTCAGTCCTCTTTCATGTCAGACCCCCGAGATCAGTTCACGCCTCTGTATCTAGACTGTTAATAGAGCATGAGACAATTCAGGCTCCGAGCCATCCGGAGCATAATCCTGCCATTTGAAAGCACATAAAGGCACTTCATAGCAGCAAGTGTCAATAGCCACTCCCCTATTGATGTAACATCCCTTCCCTCCTCCATAAACTCCATCTGGCAAAGAAAATAAACAAGGGTTATATGAAATCTGACCTCAGCATAGCTATAAAAGCTGCTTCATAAAAACCAAAAAAATCAGTATTTAATCTGCTAATCCATGCTCAGGTCCCTGCTCATTGTTTAGGAAGTGCATGCACAGAGCAGTCCTGATTAGGGCAGAGGGGGAAAGAGGCGGCTACAGAAGGACCCCTTAAGCCATAGTCTCATTGCAGACCATTGGACATCCCAGCATCACGTTTGATTTTTTGCATCCCTAAGTCACTGGGGGACACAGCAGCAGAGCTGAGAAGGAGCATGGATCAGAGGTGTGCTGCCAGAGGACTTTAGAAGGGAACCAAACCCCAGCTCGCTGCAGACACATAGCTTGCACTGGGGCTCGCTGGAGCCACAGCTGGGACGCGGGCGGTGCTCAGCCCGCTGAATCTGCCTCTCACGCCCGAGCACCCTGCCCCGTGGGTAAAGCCAGTGCCGGCGTGGCAGCAGGTCTTCCTGCAACACTGGGCTCTGTCTGTCAGACGAAAGCATCTAAACACGTCACCGTCTCTTTCAAAATGCCTTGCAGTCACCCTGAAAAATTCCAGGTCTGGGATTTCCTTGAAGAGCAAGGAGAGACAGTTAGAGGGTAGATCTGAAAATCCCTAAGGAGTGATTAAGGAAGATTTATGCACCTACATCAAGAAACATAGACCACAAAGCCTCTCTTTTGGCAGCGGAGTGTCTGCTAGTATCTAAATCCCTGCTAGAGTACACACGCAGAATTTCTTGTCCTTGTGTGAGGGCTGGCCAGTTGGGGATGCCACGTGTTCTCCAAGGTACAGGGTCCATGAGAAATATCTGGGCCAATTCCTAGGAGTGTCTCAGGAGAAGGTCTAACTTGTTGGGTGGAGGAAGGTTGGATGTTTCTTACCAGTCCCATCAAAGTGGTGTAAAAAGCAGTGCATCTTCCACAGTGTTCCAGCAGTCCAGTTAACCATGCCCAGCAACACGTCTGAGATGCGAATACCAGCCTCAGAGCAGGTCCTTACTCTGTGATACAAGAAAATGCCTCCATCAGAGAGTCGCCATTTCTCCAACCTCAGCTTAGATGTTTCCTAGGCTTTCTCTACTACCACACTACTCCATGCACTGGCTGCAGGGACCCTTTTGGCTATCAGCATTCCCACTCCACCCAAGAGGTCTAATCCACCCATACCGAGTCCGTGAAACCCATTCTTGGCCCCATATCAAATGTGGGGACATAAAGCACCACCAAACCTGTGCCCTCCTCTGGGTCTGGGACTGATTTGAGAGAAGGGTCTGAACTCCCAAAACTTACAAAATCTTTCCCATAGTCCTTGAGGAAGACAAATCTCCCTCTTACCTATCATCCTAGGCTCATGCAAGTTTTTCAGAAGGGTCTTTTGCTTTGTTTCCAGAAACCAGTGGTTTTGGGAGCTGCTGGTACCTGTCACTCCCAGGAAGCTATGGAGGCAACAGAGCATCCTGAAAGGAAAAGCACAAAATAAGTGTGAATTACTGTAAAACTGGTAAATGGCACCTTTGCTGTCCTGATGGGGCACAAGGGTGTACTTCACTTTCATGGAAGCAACCAAAAGAAGTAACAAGAGACCTTCAGAGGCCAGAGATGGGGTGAAGCAGAGGTGACTTGGCTGTGCCCAGTCTTTGCATCGGTCAAGTGAAAGATGATTTGCAAAAAGAACGACCCTGATTGGTTAATGAACATCTCTCAATTTACAGCAGCAAAATGCTGGGTGCCATCAAATGCAACCCAAAGTTAAAGCTATGACTGCTTTAATAATCAATGACTGCAGAGTATTTAAAAAAACAGCTAAGCTTTCAGGGGCTTAAGACTTATTGCTTGCATTTTCTCAGCTTTCTTAAAGAAAAAAGGGGTGTTGTAGAAAATGGTCAAATTTATCATTTATAGCAAAATATTAATGTAGCAGCAGGAGACTTGATGTGGCCATCTATCTACAAGCATTCAGACTTCAAAGGAAGCATAAACATGAAATTAATGGTTTGTCTAGTGTAAAGGAAAAATAAATGCAAATGTAGCCTCATTAATACCAAGTGGGTGACTTCTTGGTTTATGGGGTTTGGATTGATTTTGTCAAAGGCCAATAGATTTATTAAAAATGTCTTTTAAATTTAGCATCCGTATACCCATTAGTTGAAAGAAATAAAATTCTCTGCAATTGCCACCACCTCTCCTCCTCCTCTCCCCCCTCCTTGGATGTTGTTTTACCTAAATAAAGTTCTTGCATTAGGACTCACTTTCATACTGAAATATGTCTCTTGTAGGAGCCGCTATAAACGTCAGCATTTTCCACAGCGTTAGTTTATGGGCAGAGTGAATTTTAATGGCATCGTAATCTCACTGCAATCAATTGTGGTACATGGGATGGGGGGGGAAACCTTAGAGAGTGTCCATTAACCAGAGCTCTGCATCACTCCCAGTGCTCAGGAGCTTTCAAAGGGTGTTGGGAGGATTCTTTTTCTTTTCTTTTTAATAACGATTCACAAAATGTTGGTTCTTGGCTGTTTCACCTCGTTATTCGTGGCTTAGTGGGCTGAATAGATTCTACCTCCTCTTCTCAGGATGCGCTTTCTGGCTGGGACATCTCATGTCCATCCTCTGCCACCCCTCTGCTTCACCAGACCAGAATGGGATGCTTTCCAGATGTCATATAGACAACGATGGCAGCTGGTAGCTGCTTGATCGTGGTCCACAGGCTAGTTTGTTCTCTTACCCCATTTAACATTCAGGGATGTGATGATAAATCTACCAGCTGGCATGACATAGTGGCTGAGCTGATTTAACCCCTTCAATGTACACTGCCCCAACACAAACTGTCTCCAGCAATGAGGCATTTGCCCCAAATCAGAGATCAGCAAAATGTGTTTGTGCAACTCAGGCCCTTGAGCCCCAAGGTCCCAGAGCAGCAAACAGAAAAGAGGATGTGGGAGCGCTCATCCTAATCATGTGACACACAAGGCAAAGAAAAAGCCTGAACTCACACTGCGTAAGAACCATTTCCTGTGTCTCTTGACCTGTTGAAGCTGACAACACTCTGCACTAGGTTTCCACAATCCATGGCAAAGAAGCCACTCCAGTCAGGGAGCAAAACTGTAGGATCATGTCCTCTCCAAGACAAACCACTAACATAGCATGTCGCAAGGTTAGCTGACGCATACATAGCATCGTATTTTCTTTAGGAGAAATAGAAAAATACAACCCTGTAGTCCCATGTCACACGTTTTTGGGTTGCTGCAGGACTCAAGGCCACAATTCCCCACTCCAAAAATCATCAGGAAGTTGTCCTGAAACACAGTTCTTTGGTTAAAGTTGACTTGTTCAGGCCTTTTTAAAGAAAGAACTTGCAGAGATTGCTGTGCTGTCATGTCTGTGTAGGAAAATTATACGATATGGGAGAGAAAGAAATGGAGAGAAACAAGGAGGGTGAAGAGATCTGGGTCCCAAGGATATGTTTGGTCAAGTAAAAGATGAGGCAAGGGAGACACAGGTGACTAGGGGAGAACAGACCTAAACTCAGAAAAGGCCTGAAAATGGCAAGCTTTAAATTCCTGTTAACAGATGGGGATGTAATGCAAGGGGGAGACACACATATGTATCGAATCTGTGTGTACACAAGAGAGAAAATAAAAGGTCTTCACTTATTTTCTTCATTAAAAATAAGTGGAAAAGCTGCTTAAGATAAACTTACTCTAAAGTTCACAAAAGAAACCCACGAAAGCTGCATGAGAAGCACCCTTTCCTGTACCTCGGTCATTTTATTTCTGTAACTCTGATCTAACTCCTTGTTGAAGCAGACTGCAAAAACTGAATTTGAATGATTACTTTCACCACACAGAATAAACATTTGATTTATATGATCTTTACCATGACAAAGTCAAAAGAAATTAAGACATTGGATTTCATGGGAATTGTAGCTTTACATACACCTGAGCACTAATGTAAACATTGCACCTCCTGCTCTGGTGCAGGATACCGCATGGGTGCAGTGATTTGTTCTGGCATTCTTCAAAACTCTAGATTTGCTCTCCCACTGCAGATTTTCCTTCCACCAGAAAAAGAAACCAAGATGCAAGTAGATGTTTTGCTATTCAGTTCTAGAGGTCTGTACTGCAGGAAGCAATCATGTATAGCTGGAGCCCCCTTGAACCAGACTCACCTTTCACAGTGCAGGACCAGCTACATACACTGGGTGTGTTTGAAACAAGTAGGCAGACACAGGCAACTGTAGACACTGGGCAACAAATGAGACAATTTCCCATTAGAGCTATGAAAAGAAAAAAGTGTACGTAAATGCATTTATTACAAGAAAAATAACATTTCAGCTTGTGGACTTCCATTAAAAACAGCAGTGTTTTCAGTACAGTGGAGTCCCTGGGTATCTGCAGCCTGCCCGGTGAAAGGTCTTGTGCTGTACACCCCAACATGCCTTTCATTACTTGGTGTGTGAATTCCTATTAAAAGTGACCCCATCTGCTGTCACTATCAATGCATAAATCTCTGGGCTGACAGCGATTAGCAGAAGACAAACGGTCAAAAAAAAATGTAACACTCTCCTTGACCTAGAAATCATCAATTCAGGAAAGCATCTGAAAACACCCTGGAACCTGTCAGCAGAGCTGGGAGGGGAACAAGTCTCCCGACTCATTTAAATCTTCTAGATGCAAAATGCTTGTCCTATGTGGACAGGTCAAAATCAAAACCAAAATAAGAACAGAAAACAACACAAAGCTTGTCTTTGTGCACACAGGTTCTTTGTTTTCTCAAACCAGAAACAAAATATTTAGAGTAAAAAAACCTGATTAGGTTTCTCATTTGCATCCACAAGCCAATGCAAACTCTACTTCAAGGGGAAGAGTGGATGTTTTAAACTGAAAATACTACTTCAGACACTGCAGGAAGATTCCCAAGTCACTAAACACAAGCCAGAGCTGACACCTTCCATGGAAATATTCATGGCCGGACTTCTCTGCACACACAGAAGATTTTGGGAAGGAGCTGTCCCCATTAGCAAAATGCTTGTCACAGCGCTTACTGTGCCAGTTCACCTTGCAGAAGAGAGGAGGAAATCTGGCTGAGCCCACGCAGTCTGGAGCAGGTGTCTCGAGTCTCTCTCAGACTTGGCAAGCCAATTTTTGGCATGGCCGGAGCAGTTTCCAAAACGTGCAGAACCCCTGATCCCTGAGCACCCCCAAGTTTGCATTGGTAGCTTGGTATGGCAAGCAGGAGGCAGAGCGTGCTATGCTTGTACGCCTGTGGAGAGACATGCAAGGCAGAGAGGACAGGGATTGACAAAAAAAAAAAAATAAAGCAAGAAGCTAAATAAAAGCTGAGGACAATCCTGCCCCTTCCCCCTAATTAATCTGTATTTTTACCAGTGTGGAGAGTGGGAGAAATAGAGTGTCTGATGGTGGAAGAACTCAATTGCAAGGAAAATCCGAGTACACACAGACATGCCAAATCTCCTGGGGGTAACCAAGAAAATTAACAGAGGTGTGTGGTAATGAAAAAACAGGTGGAACAATCCCTCGTCCTATGTCGGTCCCTGTCCAGGACATGTGCCTGGTGGGAGCATCGCCCACAGCTCAGCCTGCCCCGGGGTAGTCAAGTCTCCTGCAGAGGAGTCAGCCTCTCGAGTGTCAAACATGCCATGCTGTTAGCACCCGACTCGCACGTCTCCCACTTCAGAATTCTTAAGAAAAATCTGTTTCAGGAGTTCAGAGCATAGCATCATCTATACATAGACCTAAGCATTAGGAGCAGAGAGATGGACTATGTTGTCATTAAATGCCTTTCGGTGATGGGCTTCCAGAAGGCAGCCACCTCCTATTGCTCTAGCATAGACACCAAGTCTCCCCCGTACAAAGCAGGACTGTGGACCAGATCGTCTACATGTGTTTGTATTCATCCACTGATACAAGATGATTGCCAATGCTTGCAGCCAGTACCAAACCACTAGCCAAGACTTTCCTCATTCCTAGCTCAGGATGGACTCAACTATTCGCACCCCAAAGCGGGTCCAGACCCTGAGACAACCCTCTGCCACAGCTCAGCTGGGTCTGCTGGGCTGTGTCTCCCTCCGTCCTCTGCACAGCCTCCTGTGGAGCGATGGTCAGCCCTTTCATCAGGCACTGCGCACAAGGAAGCTGCCCAAACAGCTGTCCTTAATGAAAGCTTTTGTCTGGCTCCAGAAAGAGCCAGTAAATACATCTGGCTTCTGCTTCTCCTACTTCCCATAAGTGCTTCAGGACCATTCTGCTTTGCCCATGCTGATAGTAAACAGAGGATTCAGCTGGTTTTCCCTTTCTCATTTCCTCTTTCTAATAGGGCTCAGGGGAAAAAATGAACTATGGCAGTAAGTGCATTTGTGTTACATCTGCAACATCTACATTATTTTGATACGTTTGTAAAGTGACAGACACCTTGGTTATTTTGCAGCCATCCAGTTGGACAACCCCTTGAGCCTTGTCTACACTGCTGCTACCATTACACGCACTAGACACATGAGGACAGATTCCAAAAAAAACAGAGGAGAGTTAGTCTGTGGTGAGAGACATCAGCTTATACAGCGTTCATCACACAGGTAAGGCCACCAAGTAAAAAAAAAAAAAAAGGATTATGCATGATGTCTCTTTTCCAGCTTTCAAAATTCAGAAAGTAGATGAGACATGCTTAGGGAAAATGTTCTAAATATATCTCTTTTTATGCCTTTTCATTTTTTACAATTAAATATGGAACAGTCCAAGGCAGGTTTTGTTAAAGATGATATTAAAATGAACGTATTTTTGCAAAATGCTCCCTCTTAGTACACTTAAACACAGCTTTAGTCCTCTGAAAAATCCCGAGCAAGGGAAATTTGTTTCTGGCCCTTTTGAGATGATTCTTCAAGCAGAGCTACACTCAAGCCTGTGGTTGCAGAAAGCTGGATGTCAAATTCCTTTCTCTCCTGTTGGGAGTTTTTTCAAATTGATAACATGCTCCATGGGGCAACATGAGGCAAGGAAGATGAAGTTTTTTTCCTGGAGAGCGACGCTGTTAATCTATCTTTCTTCTCATTTGCTTAGTGCAACTAAGCTTAGTGCTTTGCAGTAAGCCCAGGTGTGCCAGTCTGGTCTGAGACTGGAAACCCACTCAAAAACGAAGAATGTACAGGATATCTACAGTCACATACTTACTATTTGGGTTTCTTACATTTGGAGGGTGGTAGAATTGCCCTGCTAAATACCCACTAAATTAGCTGTAATCTGGTCAATCCCTCAAGCCAGCAAGATTTTTCCCATTATGATATCATACTCAGTAATACATCTCCCTCCCTGTGTACCCAACCTGATGTCAGGTCTTCTTAGCACATCTTTCCCTCTGCCTTCAAATGCAGCCATTTACCATCTTCCCCCAGTGAGCACTTGTGACCCAAGAGGCAAGAAGCTTCAGTGTGATGGACTTTGCCGGGATGTTCCCTGGTAGCTCTGCATCATCCCCTCTCTCTGCTTCCAAACAGCCTGCAGCAGAGCTTGCAATTCTCTTAACCCTGCCTCTGACAGGCATATTCTTAGATCCCATGACACTGTACAGTCTTTTCTGGTTCCGATTTGCCTCTGCTATTGTCTTCCAGAAGGGTTTAATAGTCTTTCCTTGCTTTGCTGCATTTGTTTTGCTCCTGGTGGAGTCTCACAAGTTTTGCCTCTGCCTCCCCTCACACCGAGCCAGGAAAAATCATATTTCTTTCTCCAACAGCAGATCCTAAATCCATCCCACAACCTCGCAAGAGGCTGCACATTCAATTTAGCATGTTTTAACCACAGATTAGGTAAACTAATCTGCAGTCTGGTTATGCTAAGTTATTACAGCTTGAACAATTCCCTACAACACTCAATACATAAGATTAGATTTTTCTCCCTGTAATGTCTTCCGACAGTCAAAATTGTAAGGTTTCCCTCCCTCACACGCACATGTTCCCTGTGTCCCCAGTCAGGTAGCCATGGACCTTCCTAACTGATCCGAATTGTCTAAAGAGTCCCTACACACTTCATGCCCCAGCTGCCTAGGAAAGAAAGTCTTCATCCTGCATGTATCAACATGAGCCTGAGATAATAAACGGAGGACTAGAAGAAGAGAGAAATCATCAGGGCTGTTAATTTGACACCGACTCTTTTGATCTCCTCTTGAGATCATAAGGAAAGGGTAAGTGTGCTTCCTTTTAATCTTCACTCCTGCACTTTAAAGGCCTCAATAATGTTCCCACCAACCAGATCATTTTCATTTGCAACTCTAATTAATCTGTGAATAAATATGCTTCGGAGAGGTGGATTGATTTAAATGAGGGCTGTCTTTTCACCTTTAATCTATAACACTGCATTTCTCGCTCTTGAGAAAATAGCTTCTAGCTTGCACTCTCTCCCTTTCTCCCCAAGTTCGTGCAAGGCTTTCTCCTCTTTTTTATTATTATAAAATAATGGCTTCAGCAGGTGAATAAAAGGTTAGGCAAGTTTGACAAAAATGGGAAGCTATTCACCCTTGCTACCTTTAATCTACTGCATTCTCCTCCTAATGAGTGTAAATTACCCAAGCTATTTCACAGAGTCTTTATATGGCATAATACCAGCCGGCAGGCCATTCTCAGAAGGGCGTTTTTATATTATTAGTATTAGTATTATCTTTAATCTTTTGTGGTGTGAAGAATGAGGACAACACAAGGATCCACACAAAGCAGCAGCCAGGCAGAGGGGAACCTGACGGGGCCCACTGGGCTATGTGAAGGAATGGGTCCTCCATCAGAAGGACCCTGCAGCCAAGTGGCATCCTCATAGGATGCAAAGCCACCAAAAAATCCAACCTTGTTGACTTTGCAGTCAGCATGGCCGAGAGGTTTCTATACCAGTCATCAGTGGCTTCAGCCAGGGTTGGGAGAGGAAGAGATATCTGGCCCCACAAACTCCCTTGTATGCATCTTCTAGTGCTAGTTTGCAGAGCCAAGGTCTAGGCATAGAAGCAGCAAAGATTTCTTCCCCATGTGGCAAATCACAAGTGTGCAAGCAGTGACATCTACCTCTGCAGCACAGAGGCCCAGACAAATCCCATCTCTAACCAACAGAAACACGTGTTCTCATATGGTCTGATTTTGGGAAAGTGAGAGAGCTGGAAGGTGGTGAAGCCAGTGCCATCATACATCCACAGCATGGGAAACATCATTAGAGGAGCATCCTGGAGGACAAACTCACAAGCTCTGAGGACAGAGCGGATGAAGAGGGAAGCTAGACTAGAGCTTCCCCCACAACCTCCAATAAACAACAGACTGACAGGGGATCTAAGAGGAAATCTAGCAAGGTAGATCTCAAACTGGTCAATACCACCAACATAAAGAAGTAACTCTGATTATTAAGAAGAAACCAAACTACTTTTACATGCAAAAGAGCACTTCAGAAGCGAGTCTCATATCGTCACTGATGATCTGGAGAAGGCATTTAAAACGTTTCTCCTGGGAGTATTCAAGTCAAATCAGAAGCAGCTATGAATGACAGTTACAAAAGGGCTACAGAATATAGGATTTGGTCAGGAAAGGTGCAAGGTGTCTCACTGTTGGTGTTATATATCCTGCAACACTCATACTCAAAGTTAAAAAGAGCCTGAGAAGCTATAGTGTGGGCAGGGACTTTGCCTTCAAGTAAGCAGTGTTAAACCTGCACTCACCATAGAATAAGAAAGCGAGAAACAGATGATCCATAAGCAGTCAAGTAAGCTTAAGGAACTACCACCGCTCATCTGAGATGCTGTAATAGACTGGGAAAGCTGTAAGAGAGCCCTTGCTATTTCACAGTGACTTGCATTAGTTCTCACCACCTACGGAGAGAGCTGGTAATAGACTGGAAGCGTTATCACTTTTCCGTGGGAACACATACACCTGCTGACCATGCCAGATCCATCGAGACCAGTGGTGAGCATCTATCCACATCCCTCGCTAGCGTGAACTGACGTCACACCACAGCATCAACAGGTGTCACCATGCCCTCCCAGTCACTGGGCTGGAGCCGGACTGTGTCACAAGGAGGGCAGAGGGAGGGCTGGGTAAGGCTGGGTAGCAGAACAGAGCTGAGAAACTCCCCCCTTCCCAAATTTGGCCAGCAGACTGAGAAAGTAGAGTTTACACATATGCAAAGATAATAAAACATCAATAAAATCCTCCTGAAGCAGAAAGAAAATCTTGGCTTTGCTGCAAGCAATAACTAGGCCATTGACAAGCCCAGCCTACTACTAAACCCCTTCAGTCATTTCTCTCATCTCAGGTTGGTTCAGGTCCCCATTACTTCTGTTATATTATATGTCTTCCATTTTTTAAAATTTGCCACTTGTGATTATTATTCTCCAGTCTAAGAATGACTCGTATTCAGAGGTTCTTTTGTTTCATTCTTATTATGCACACCATATATGTTCAAGGTCGCTAGTTAGTCCATTATTCAATCGGGCACTTTTTTCCCTTTTTTATTCCCCCCTCCCCGAAGAGGCTCGGTTCAAGGTCTCACATTCTCTGCTTTCTCCCCTAAGTTTTGCCATTTCATTTTCTTATAAAAACATTTTCCCTTGCCTCATTCTCCAGTAGCTTCCATTCAATTCAATCCCTGCTAATATATATCCACAAGAAGCCCAGGGCAGACCCCAAGTCAGCTTCTTCTGCTGTTTTAAAAGAACCAAAGCAAGCTCTTTATTTTCTTAGACTGTCCAGAAATTTCCTGAGTTGCTAACTGGTAGACAAAGCATTCTTAGAGTTGGCCAGGAGATTTCCATATCACTTGCAGCAGTACCAACTAAATATCTGGCAGCTGCGTAGGGACTCGGGTGATAACCACCCCAGGAAATGAACACTTACAGCCCTAGCCACCAGACAAGAATTTCAGCTGTGCTGTTGTTGTCTTGCTTGCAACAAGAGATCGTCTAGGAGGCTGATGTTTAATTTTGGATGAACAATGGAAACATGGCTTTAACCCACTACAAACCTACTTTTTTGTCAAGTGACAACATCCTCAACAAAGTTGCCTGTATTGTCAGTCATGTCTCGTTATGCAGGTATATTTATGTACATTGTCAGAGGGGGGAACATGACACAGACACACACACGACACGGATGGGACAACCACCTAACTGCTTTATGAGCTCTCTAAGGAGGAGACCTACAACACCCACTCCTGTGAGCGCAAGCTGCAGTCGTGATTTCACAGCATCTTTAAGACACAGCCATCAAACCAAGGAAATTCAGGCTGACCCACTTGAAAATGGAGTTGCTAAAACAGTCTATGAGGTATGGGAGGAGTAAGCTGCACTTTTAAATGCAGCTGTTGCCCTTAGGGAGAGGGAACAGTGTTGAGGAGAAGCCCTCACCAGGACAGACACTGGAGCCTGCTGGGGCTCCCTGCTGCTGGACACATCAACAGCAGAGCCTAGCTGTGAATCACAGCAATGTCCAGATCAGCTCCAAAGAAAAGCCCTTGGGAAATAATGATCTGAGCAAAGCATTAAGCCGTGAGCAACCCCAGACCATGGGATGGGAGTACAGGAAAGATGTAGAGAGGATGCCTTTTATTTATAAAGATTTTTATATACTGCTTCCTTTCCTTGGGCTCAGCCCTGCATACCAGGTGTTAAAATTTTGAAATGCACAGCACACTGGATAGCTAAGCTTGATTTTTCATCAGGTCACCAGGAGCACCTTACTAACTAACGTAGGTTACTTCACTGAAGTTGTGGAAGCAGGAGGTTGGGTCTTCTGTGCAGCCCCATACCTGCACATGGTTCCACCTGATACAACTACCAAGCCAATACAGGAGATATTCTGCCATCTCTTATGTACCCAGATGTGTTTTCACTTCCAATTCGAAGCAGAGTCCATCTCCCATCCTTTACTCTGCAGCGTTTCTCAAGGCCTTCGTACCCCAAGTTACCATCACCACAAGGAACAGCGTCTGTGTTATTTTTAATCTGCTCTGCCTCCTCCTCCTTTTCTTTTGCTGCTTTGTTTAAAAAAATATTTTATTTTTTTGTTTGCCAGGCTCAGTTGCAGCACAAGGACACGGGGAAAGACATTCTTTCAATTCTTCAGGCATTGTAGCTGACTGAAATGGGAAACAAGACAAAGCCAGAGAAGAAAAGCTTATTATGGGCAGCCTAGTTGGAAGAAAATGAATCACCCAAACAGATAGGTTTCAATGATCTCAGGCGAACTACACTCTTTATTCCACACACCCGCATCTAATTGTTCAAGAAAATGTTCATCTGCTTCATAATGACAATCATAATGGAAGTTATGTGAAATAACTAAAAAAGTTTATTCAAGGGTCTGCTTCTGAAAGTACGGCTATAATGCACTTTCTTCTGGGGATTTAATAGAATTTCCTCTCATAGAAATTGGATGGATAACAAGTAATTTTTTTAAATTTGAGAACTATGTTAGCTAGAAGGCTTTCCTGACATTAGATAGAACTTGTAGGGTAAAGCAACAGGGCAGACACTGTTATTAAAGAGGGAACAGGATGGGAAAATAGCAGTAGCGTTTGCCTCTCTGCCTACGTCTCCGGGGCCTCTTGTACTCTGACCAGGTTATATGCTGGGATAAAGAAAACAACTGCTCCTGTTAGTCTTTAAGACCTAAAAGAAGCAGGACCAGAGCACATATCTCTGTCAAAATCGCTTCCCAAGATACAACTCGACTTCAGTGCTCTCCTCCTTTGGTGAAAGGTGGTTAAGCAGAAGTTGTTTGCACGATTTGCCTAGGCAGAAACAGCAGGAGAAATTCAGGCTGTATGCTGCATTTCATGTGTAGGCTTGAGCAGACCACTTAAGACAAGCCCAAATTCTGATCAACAGGAGAAACCCTGTGTTTGCAAGGAACAGGACAACGGAGCTCACTGGGCTTCCTAGAAGATGCTCAAGACCTAAAGTGAAATGCTGAGAACAGCTACATTTCCCTTGGAAAACTTAAAGCACCAGAGGAAGGCAACAGTGATCACGTAGATTTGAGTTTACAGCCTAGCAAAAGCCTCCTCTTGATCTTGCAAGTCCACTTGATATTTCTCTGGTGCTAATGGTGCAGAAAGAAAAACAGGGTCCTCCTGGCACTGCACCCCATTCAGGGACATCATTGGGCTCTACTGCTGGTGAAGAGCATCCACTTTAACAGACGATGGAAAGCATCTCTCTAACTTAATGCAAAATCAAGGCGCTCTTAACACTGCCTCTAGTACCTTTCTAAGTCTGAAAATAAAGGTTTAGGCAAACTCAGGTATGCAGGAATATTTCCTCCAGCTGGGCAGCAAGAAGTTAACAAGACAGTAAGAAAACACTTTAAGTAAAAAAGATCCCAAGTTGTTTCCCACATGAAACATTACGAAGTACCTAGCACGACTCTGTACTTCTACTTGTCAAACAAAACCATAATGCAACTTTCAAAGCAGAACGTTTTGACATGAGCTGGGGCAGGAGACAGGTTTTGAAGGCAGGCTAGTGAGATGCTGAAGAACCCATCTGTTTGACACTAGTTCTGATTCTTCATCCTTGGGCTGGAGGGAAGGAAAGGCTCCATTCAATTCAGCAGGACCCTGAAGGACATGACCAACTTCAAAACCCATGAGTCACCCAACCGAAGCCAGGCAGGAGGAAGATTTGTGCAATTAAAGTTAGAATTGTGCTGAAGTAGTTCATGGAGCCAAGGCCTGAGAAAACAGACTGGCAGGTACAGTTTCCACTCTAGAGAAATTATCAACTTCCTTTTATTTATTTAAGGGAAAGAAAGCGTTTTTACTCCACATCTTTTTCTCTCTGAAGGACTCAATGGGCTAGTCTTTGTCTTGTCCTGATGCAAGGGGCAGTCAAGGGGGAAGACAGAGAATCTGAAGCAACAGGAATTTGCATAATTTAGGAGAGACTAAGAGAGTCCAAAAACCACCAGGAGCCAAGAAACATCCAGTGGGTACCTCACAACAGGGCTTCCCAGCTCAGCAGCATAAAACAGCTTGGGGAGATGACCCAGCTGCACCCCTGGACCTCCTTAGGCTGTGGGGCAGGTTGCTCAAACCTCCCCCAAGCCCTATGTCAGCTTAGTCCTGCACAGACACCTGGGTGGTTCAGCAAAGACGCCTGTAAGATGAGCCCAGCTCTTGATGGCAGGAGGCTGATTCTTGCTGGGAGAGCACTGAGTGGGAACAGAAGCAATAGTTACACCTTTCATTTTATATACAGAAACCATTCTATGTCAGGCTTTTTGTCTGAGAGCATGCCTCTGTTAGCTGTTTTCACATGCAGGCCTTTTGAAGAAGACACAATAAAGTTTCTTGGAAAAGCTTCAGCTGGGAAACTAGCTGAAATGTATCTGATATTTCTGTTTAAAGTTATAATACTTCAGGTTTTATGGAAGTAGCAGCCTGGGGTTTCCCAGGGAGCTCGTTGCTCTACTTCCGGTAGCATTTCAAAGAAAATTTCAGGAAATTGGATCCTGATTACCAGCACCATTTACAAACAAGCAAAGCAAAAGCACTTTCTGCTGCCTTCCGCCCCCCTATTTAACATCATCCAAAAAGGTGTCTGTTGTCTAATTAGAGACCTTTGGTTCTAATTGCACTGGCCAGCACTGCTGGCCAGTCTATCCTGGAGCAGATATCCCTGGGAGCACCCACTGGCAGGACTAAAATAGAGGCCAGAAGCCTGGAAGGTATCTCCAGTGCTTCAGCAATTAGTCATCTGAGTACAGGCACTTCACAGAGCAGCGCCAAGGTCTGATGAGCATCTCATGTCAGTAGGAATTGAAGTTAAAATAAAGGGTTTATTCCCCTTTTCTATTTTACAGAAATAGCAAAAAAAACAAGTAAACATTTCCACAACTACCTTCTGTCTCATCTCTGCTTTTGAAACAGTCTGCGCACAAGGATACGTACTCTTCTGATAAAATTTATATCTGGCTTTTGAGTCTTAGGTAGGTGAAAGGAAGGATTTCTCATGGCACAGGCTCTTTCCCGACCAAACCTCCAGACCCTTCTCCTTCAGTTCTTTGAAGAACTGCAAACACGAACAAGCAACCTATGGAGAAAGGTGCGAAAGAGCTCCATAACAACGTTAGCACTTCAGCGACTCCAGAAGAGTTAACTGGGCTTGAAGATGCGTTGCAAGCAATAGGATGACATTGCTACATCAGCATCAATCAGGGCTTGAAATTGCCATCAGGACCTCCAGGTGCTGAGGACATTATGCAAAGTGGGGAGACAAGCCTAGAATTCGGGGCAAGGAAGAGCTTTTTATAATCTAAAGGCACTTGATAAGGAAATCACTAAGTGAATCCCAGCAGGCAATCATCATATGAGTACTAGAAAGAAGTTGCACTTTGAGTTGCTCATAGTTGTCACAGGAGTGGAGAAAAGAGCAAGGAAAGAGCACTACATGCTTGCCTTCTTCATCAGCGCACCAGAATCTGAGAGCCTGTATCCAGCCCTGCTCAGTGCAAAACAGCTCTTCCCTCTTTTCCCACTTGAAACACCTCAGCTGATCAGGGACATGAAAAAGGGATACAAAGCAACCCACAGCACTAAGATTTGACATCACAGAGCACCCAGGCTGCTCATCTGAACACAGCAGGATTACAGCAGTTTCCACCTCAAAGGACCCATGTCTACTTTTACCATGAGTGGATTTGCCCATCCTTCCAAGCAGCATAGTCTATCTCAAGCAATCTTTGCCAATCAGCATAGTCCATCTCAAGCAATCTTTGCCACTAAGACACTCCTACTAAGGTGATAACCATCAGAGCCCCCCTAGAGAAGCCTGCCACGCTAGTATTATGCTGCTCAAAAGAAAAGAAAGAGAAAATCTGATGCTTGATTGCTGGACAGAAATAGAAGTTGCTACCGGAGGTCTGCAAAAAGAAACACCTCTCACCCAGGGCATAAAGCAGAGAACACCTTACCCCCAGTTGCTTGGCTCCATGAAGCAACTTATAGAAGCTGCTACTGGAGGTCTGCAAAAAGAAACACCTCTCACCCAGGGCATAAAGCAGAGAACACCTTACCCCCAGGAGGGATCCACCTAGCACCAACAACACTCTCAGGCAAAAAGAGAGAAAGTCTTGCTGAGACCCTATTTAAGCCCATCAGGCTTATGGTGAACTCCCTCCACCTGTGCCAGGCAGGACAAGCTGCATCCTGCATCCCTCGTCAGACCCTTTGCTCAGTCCACATCGCATTCAATATAATGCAAAGTCTTGTGTCCTCCTGAGATATAAAGAGAACAGGTTTTCCAAAAGGTCTTGAAGTACAAAGGCCAGGTGATCAAGGTGTTCAGGCAATGTGTTTCAAGCCTGCACCTTTTCCTGTTAATGGATGTTGAGGGCTGGATGAAATCTCTTGAGGAGTCAGGACTTGGCTTTGACTTCTTTAGACCGTCCAGCTGCTTTGAAATTTGACTTCTTTAGACTGCTTTGACAGCCTCTGGACCATGGCCTTGATGGAGGGATGGTTCGCACATTGGTACAGGGCCTGGGGCTCCCCATGCTCACAGCCACAGCAGTGTCAGCCCTCCGTTCCCCACTCCACACCACTCCTCCCATGGGGGTTATCAAAAGCCTTTCCAGGCAAAGCCCTGCCTCGCATTTTTGTTTTTTCTCCACCTCATTTCACCGGAGCCCGGTGCAGGTATTGAGGGATGGTTTTTCTGGAGGTGGCTGTCATTGTTCCTTCCCCCGCCTTCCCCCGGCCAGGCCGAATGCATGGAAGGTCAGTTAGAAATGAAGCTGCTTTTATCTGCAATCTCCCACCAGCCCTAAGCTGGGTCCCCTTTTTTCACACAGAGACCTAGCCAAGCATGAAGGAAAATAATTTTACCCAATCTCTCTGCTCTAACGCGCACCAACCCCCGCCCTCCTTTTTCCACAACTCCCCACCAGTCTAAAAGGGAAAGAATTAAAAAAAAAAAAAAAAGCCTTTTCCACAATGAAAGCACAACTAGATAGAAATCTTGGCGAGGCACTACTCTAAATGTGACTGCAGCTTTCAGCTCACCCTCACTCAAATATCACCATCCACACTGTTCAGCCTCCTGGTATAAAAATAATAATAAAAAACAGTAACCTGGTGATTACTCGTGTTCAATATAATTGCAACAGGCAGGGGAGAGAGGACTGATTAATTTGCCTTGTGAATTATGCATTATTTTCCCTGTCTTCTTCCCCCCCTCCATCTCCCAAGCACACTTCTCCAAAGCTTTATTATGTATATTTGTTGAATATTGTCACCTGTCCTCTCTTTGCTGCGAAAGCTGTTGTCAATAAGTGTCGGTTAAGGCTTGGTGTTTAATCCGCTATGAACACTTAGTAGAGACGCCCTGGTTTGTTTACCGCAGTCAGCGTATGAGCGAGAAGAGAAAGCCCACCAAGCCAACGCTGAGTGCTGGCGCATGTAATTCCCCAGGACCAGCTGCAGAATTTACGGAGCCAGACAAAACTAACTTGCACAAATGAAACAAAGACACTCCAGGCACAACAAGCAAGCTGCTCTTCGTATTATAAAATCCCAAGTGGAAGAGCCCTTTCAGCTCAGCAAAACACTTCAGCAGGCGCTGACGTTTAATGTTGATAGGAGCATCCCTGTGCTGAAGTTAACAGCCCACAAGCCTGTTGCCTGGAGGAGTGGTATTTTCCTCAAATCATGGTGTAAACAGGTTCATAGGTCAAGTGTTTGGGGTGCCTTTGTGTCAGATTAGAGTTCAAATTGGTAAAATTCACATCCCTGCTTGGGTGTACCTTTTAGGTTTGGTGATGCTCCAGACCAAGCTGCAAAAGGGGTCTGGAAAATGAACACCACCACCCTGGAGCTGCATCAGAGCACCAGGCACCAACCCTCTGCCTCCTGGTTGACCGTGGATGCTCTTCCACCTGTGGCACCTTTATTCACTCTCTGTCCGTCATTTAAGGTCCTGAACCAGCAAAGTACTTCAACATGTCCTTCCTTTCCATCTTCTGCACAACTGCTCAGAGGCTTATATTTATAGCCCAGCAACTCAGGGTCATGCAAATATTCTTGTGTCAGTCATCTGTGCAATATGAGCAAAACTGAAATACGCTTAAACCTTGCAATCTGCTATTTCTGATTCTAGGGGTACCTGATCACCAGACAGCTCTGCAGTCCTACATCCCTTCTTTAGGGACTTGAAGAGTGGAGGGAGAAAACAGTTGATATTTTGTCCTTTTTCCTGCAAAGGTTCAGCTTCACAGGATGCACATGTGCTTCAGAAAGTGCTGGCTCTCTTCCTGCCTTCCTAAACATGGGCTATGTACTTCCAGGAGGGAGCAGGCGTGTTGCCACTTTTCTACAGGGCAAAGATGAGATTTCATGATTTCGTGACCCAGCCAGTCACACTAAGTCAGCAGACCCACTCCTGAAGTGCCTCAATCAGCAGACACACAACACATGCGACAGCACCAGCTCTTAAATCCACCGGGACACCATCGCCTGCAACCTGACTGCTGGGAGTCCCAGTAAAGTGGACTTATTCAGTTCCTGGGGAGGCATTCAATAGAAAAAGCTGATGTCCCCCCCAGTTTTAATCCCCAGTGCTACCTGCAGAACTATGAGACAGAGATTTGCTGTGGCAAAATCTCCCCTCAAAAAATCCTGTGTCTCCAGATGCCAGTAGCCCCCCTTAAAGGTGCTTGAGGGACAGCAGTGCTTCTCAGAGATCTCCTTGTTCCTCCTAAGGAGAGGCTGGAGGGACAAGGCGAGGAAATGGAGGACAGCACAACTGAACCCCCCACTAGATCTTCCTAAGGAGATTTTAGAAGAGATCACCTACTAAGGAGAGGATGGATAGAAATTTTCAGGGTCTAAAAGCTGATTAAAAGCTCAGATAAGGTCAGATTTTTCAAAGGTGTTGTAAAGCTGCTTTTGAAAAGCCCTCTGATTTCCTTTGCTGCTTCTGTACCATTCAAAATCCCTCTCTGGGTTCTGGAAGGTGAAAGGAGCAGAGCCACGGATGCCACAGAGGGATGCCAGCAAGGGAGCTCACTGTGCTGGGCTGCTGGGTGGATTTGTTCTCACTGGTTTGTGTCTGGATCTCAGCGCCGCAGCCCAGACAACTGGCATTCAACACCCCAACCCCTGGGGATGCTGCTAACCTTGCGTTGCCATCAGGTGCATACAAAGCCAGGAGCCCTTCTGTAGGAGGAGAGCGGTGGAAAGCTGAAAGGCGATTATCATATTCCAGGGGGAACTTTTTTGCTTAAAATGAAAATAAACGAAACTGAAGGATTACAAAACCAAACATGGAACATTACATGAAGCAATAATTGCCTGCTATTATTTCTCTGCACTCACCAAAACAGCTATTTAGACAAACAAAAGAGCAAAGAAAGGCAGAGACCAGTACTGAAAGTTGTTTTATCTCTACTAATCCCCACTGCTTTGATAAGTCTGTAATAGGATCATTTGGCATCTCCAAAGCGCGGTGTGTAAGGGAATTCCTCTTTGCAGGCAGGTTTTGCTCAGGTGTCCGTTTCCACCTCTCAGTGATGGAGCGATACCGTGACTGTCAGGCTCTGGGCATGTGGTAGTGGAAATAAAATTCATCTGTATTTTGAATGAGTGGAGCCAGGGAATCATGTGCTCCTTCTTTAGCTGAGATTTCTTCTAAATATTATTTTATTACTGTTTTATTAGTCTCTCTTTTGTATTGTTAGCACTCTACTTAATTTGAATGCTCTTCGGTGAACTTTGGATGTCTTTGCTCATATTTAAAGTAGTTTATTCCACAAATGCTGACATTCACCTCACTTTGACTGTGTTAGATGTTGGGATAAAGGTGTGCGCCAGGCACCAGGCCTGTGCTACCCTCTCTGCCCCCCCCAACTGCTGGAACAGAAAACATCGTTGTTTATCCTAAGACCGTAAGAAGCTCTGCTCAGTCAGTGGTTTGATATTTTTAGTTTTCACAATGTCCTTTTCCCTCTCTAGATTATGTTGTTTCATACTCAAGACACTCACATTGTCCATTTTTTATGTACTCTAAAAAGTACAAAGACAAAGCTTGATCCCCAGCTCGTGCTCTTTACCCACTTTCCTCCCAGCAAAGACCACGTTGCTGTTGCTGGTGGAAATGTCCCCATCTCCCACCAGTTCCCTGACCCACATGGCACAAGGAAAAAAGCCGAATTTGACTCCAAAGCATGCTTTTCATCAAAGATGCAAAAATGGCAGAGACACAGGGTGTCTGGTAGCAACTTTGTAGTCAAAGCTGTGATGGAATCAAGCATATGGTCTTGGTTTCACTTGCATGTCTGATCCAAAATGATAAATTCCTCAGGGCCAGTGTATGTCATTTTTGTTCAGCTTCTTCCCCAGATTAATTTTGTTAATATGCAGGGTGAGAAATTCACCTTTGCCTGGAATTTATCCACACTGTCCTGGTTTTGTCTTTGTTGACTAATATTTCTCTTTAAAAGGACAACATGACCTGCCTACACAAAGTCGGCATAGATGGATACCTGGAGTCGATCTGGTGGAACGTGGGGGGTTTGGGTACTTTTTTTAGTGTTGGATTTAAGATCAATTTTAGCCATTATTTGACATATCAAAGTTTATGAGCTGTGCACAGAAACTTAATTGCATCAGATTTTTCTGTCAGGAGCTATGCTTTTCTGTCAGATTTTATCTTACAACAAAGAATGGTTCATGCACTGCTGCTGGCACATAAGAATTCATGAGCAGCTGCTGGGGGATAACATTTTCTCCATAAGCTGCTGAACTTTTTACCTGTGCAGAGCAGTGCTACCTTTGTACTAGTGCAGGAGTAGGGCAGAAAACACCTGGAAACGACCCCCAGAAAACTCTGTTGTGCAGAAGATTGCACTGTAATCACGCTGTCTTAGCCGATTCCCATAAAAAGGAGGTGAAAATAAGCTTCTCACTGTTTTGCATACCACTGGTGCTCCCCTACCGAGGCGGTGCCGTTTCTGCAGATGCCCGTCTCTGCAGATCACCCAGATGCAGCATCCCTTACATGGGGAAAACAACCTTGTCGTTACAATCCTTTCCCCTTGGACACAAGCAACTGCTGTACTAAACCTTCAATATCAACACAGCAAAGGGAAAATAAAGCAAATATTGCATGCAGAAAGTTGTCAGTGCTGGGGGCTGTGTAGGAGATGTGCTGAGTTGGGATGGGCTTCTCAGCAAAAATTCTGTGTGAACATGCACCTTACGCACGGGCAGAAAAGCAGGATTTATTGGGCAAAGTATTCTGTTTAGTCATGGTGGAGTTTCCTTGGTAGTGGAAATGGAGCAGTGGGGTGATGCAGGGTAAGCTTCATCTGAGAGGGGAAGGGGAGCTGCAGCTGGAAGGAGTATTGCTGGTGTTACTCCATCCCAAGAGCAGGAGGGACGATGCCTGCGCATCAGGCACTGCACAGTGCATGTTGCAAAAGGCAGTTTCTGCCCCAAAGATCTTGCAGTCTCATCTCCCAGGGTTGGAGAGGAGCGCTTCTAAGGCTCTGGTTTGTATTTACAGGGAGCGACAGGGCTGTTCCCAAGAGTGTATTCCCTGTGGATGTCTCCGAAGATATATACTGGTGACTGTTCCTATTCATAGCAATAATATGAACTGAAATGAAATATCAGAGACCCATCTTATTCAGCATATCTCTATTTCAAATCTGTATTTTGTAAAGAATATTGAAAGCATAATACAGAGCCTTCAGTAACCTGCTCTGCTTTATTACACAATCCGCACAAGTTTTCCATTTTTTATTGAATTGGTCACTCAGTCATACTAAACATGGCAGAAAAAGAACAGGAAATAAAATGAACCAATAAATAAAAGCAGGGTTTCTAAAGCCCTTTTTACTGAAAAGAAAGCTAGAGCGTTCTTCAGAGTTTATCCGGAGAAAACCACCTTAGTTAGAATAAAATTGTGCAGTGAAACAGAAAATAAGATGTTACTGCAAATGAAATGTACTCTTTAGCAGCAAAAATTAAAGATGTATTAGAAGATAGGATTGGCCTGTGCCCATCTCACCCAGCTCTTCCCTGGGAATGATGACAAGATAGAAATTCATGACCGGTTAAACCCACCCAAGAAGGGGCCAGGCAGGGCTGCGTGGTCCCTTTGCCTCTAGCCCGTCTCTACTCACCCCAGAGCTTTTTAGTATGTTGTGAAAGTGAAGATGTTTAGTTTGCCGTGACATCTTATTTTCTGTTCTGCTGCACAGTGTTATTTTAACTAGAGCAGCGTGCTCTCAGATAAACCCAGAGGAACTTAATACCTGCAGAAAATCCTGCATTCAAATGTGTGTGGGTGTGTGCATGCTGGGGAGACAGGAGAGGGCAGTGAGCTGCTGTGATTCTCTGTGATGTTGCCCGACTTAGGTCTCCCCTGTGCATGGAAGAAGGATGCGTGTGTGCTTAATATGTAGGTTACAGTGGCATGAAAATGAGCATCCTTCCTAGTTGCATGTGCTTGGGTAGATATACACATCTCTCAATTAAACTAAGGAGTTTTGCAACTCGAAACAGTCTGGAAGGAGGGTTGCTTTTCTGTGTATCTCCACAAGGTCTTTGTCACATTGGGACCCGCAGCAAATATTCCTTTCCTCCCACCCAAGTGCATTCACCGGGCAAATCATGGTGGATTTGACAGGTGCTGTTCAAATATCAGTTGCCACATTGCCTCTCTGAATGCAGTACCCTGTCGAAAGACCAACTTTGGCAGGTGATGCAAAGAGACCTGGCAAACAGCCTTGCATTTCCTTCATCTCCAGACCCTGATATCACATCCTCGATGTGATATTAAAGGTCTCCAATATTAAGAGATCAGGACATGGTCATGAATTTGTGTTCACCTTTGCATTTTCAGATGAGTTATTGTCACCAGCACTGACAGCTCTTAGTGTGCATGTAAATGTTGCATCACCTCCCAGATCTTGCTCAGTTCTCGGCCTGGGTAGCTCCCTGTACAAAGGACTTCCTTGGCTCAACACCCACCTTACAGAAACTATTTTATTTGAGTGAATCTCTCAGTTTTCACTGATCGTCCAGTAGTTCTTGCATTAGTTCTTCCATGACATTTTTCCTGATTCTCCATTCATTATGCAACTGCTTTCCTGGGGTGGTGGGACAATAGCAGTTGTCTACAGCATTTGGGAAAAAAAGCTCAGCATGTGATTGTCACAAAAATATCAAGCCCTCCTTGACATCCAGAATGAAACAGGTGTTAACTAATACTCACTGGTATTAGCATCTCCAGTGTCATGATTAGGAAATGCTCAGGCTCTAAGCTACGTGGTCAGTCTCAGAGCAAAAACCAGTGTCCCTCCCTCAGCTTCATCTCCCTGAATTACTTATGGGTGAGTGTGAAGATTTGGCAAAATGACCACAAGGAGCAGCCTGGAGCCTTCCTCCCTGGTCAGCTCTGTACCTTGGACCTGTGAGTGCCACAGCCCTAAATCTGGAGAAGTCCATGGTCCATCTTCTCCAGTGTCCAGCAATGGTTCAGGTCTTCCTGAAAGTGGTTGTCCAGGTTTCACACGGCAGCTAAGGACCTCTCAGGTTCATAGGCCATATTTCAATTCAGTTACAGACTGGATCAGGAACATTTCACTTGCTTTCACTGTCAAAATTAGGTAGATTTAAATTTTGGTTCTCTGCCCAGGAAAAAGTAATAATAATGTTCTTGCACAGTTCAGAGCAGTCTTCCCCCACCTTTCTTCAAAGAAACGATGACAAAGATAGACAGACTTAGAGACACAAAGACACAACTTGGGAATGGTATGATGGGATTTGTCTCCAGCCACAAGTCAAGGTCTCTAGCCCCTGCACTTTGCACATCTTCACATGTCTTTTCGGCAGCTGTCTAGGTTGCATCTATTCAATTGCCTGTAGATTAAAAGCTTTGCTAAAACAAACAACATTCACCCAAACACCAGACTCTTGTCTGGGACAATGACAGAACAAATAGTCCCCTCCAGGCACACTTTGAAGCCTAACTTTGGATCTTCCTCAAAGTCCCCAAGGCAGATGTAAAAATCTTCCTTAAATGGTATTTCTTAGCGAACATAGCATAAGCTGACTGGCATATCACCTCCATCCTGCATGACTCCCAGGCTCTACTTGTAACAGAATGGCAGAAAACACTTCTTTTTGATTTAACTGGGGTTTATTGTGGCCATCTCCAAACTGAAAAAAGTTCGGTATTCCTGCAGAAAGGATGCCTGCTTAGCCCACACTTTTGGTACAACTTTCCCATAAGCAGAGACAGGTTTTCTTTCCTTTTGTTGGTAATTTCATTCAAGTTTTGCTTGATCCTCAGCTAGCGTTTGTAATGCAAATAGGAAAATTTTCATTCTGAAAAGACCAAAAGGAAACATCTGTTCTTCCTGGGTGTTTCCTCTCAGACTATTTTAGAAATACCAGTGAATGTTTACAAATATTTCTGTTCAGCCAAATGACTAAGAAGTTCTAACTCCTTTCCCCACTTGTAGCCATTTAGAAATGAGGTGCCTCATCCAACCACGTCATCTGCGCTGCTTCCTTGAGCAGCAAGTCTTCTGCAAAAATCAGTGCCTATCTGTGTGGATCTGAAGCTGTTGTTGTTCTTCAGTGGAGTACAAAAGAAGCCTAGACAACCAGTGTCAATCACTCAACCTTACTTTTCAATAACTGCAGATAAAGAAAAGCATCCCTCCATGCTACAGTTCACCTAGAAACACCAGGCTCACCTCTTTTCATCAGCCAACCCGCAGACGCTATAAATCCACCCCCATTTCTGTGAGCATGACCATCCCATTATTGAAAAGAGGGTGGATGTGGTCTCCAATCATGAAGTTCCTTTTTGTTGGACAGGCAGAAATGCACTGTGGAAACCACAGACCCACACAAAGGTGATTGGTCTCTTTGGGAATGGACAAAGGCTCTTTGCAAGGTGCCTTTTTGCACAGCCTGGCCTGCTGTAGCAGGAGAAGACCCAGTGCGGCATCTGCATATGGGATGTCCTGAGTTACCAGGATATCTTTCACCTGGCCTGCATGGCACTGGGACAGCAGCTGCAGGAAATCCAGCTGCTGCCTGTGTACCCCACACATTTGCCTGATAATCCCGATGGTTTTCAGGAGATTCCTGCTTTCCCCTCCCAGGGCATCCCAGGAACTATGGGACGGCTTGTGAATTGAGGGTGGCATGTCTCACAGTCTCTATTTCACTTGCTGCACTTGTGTCTTATGGGCACCTCTTCTGTGTTCATCTCTGTGCTTCGTTGCAGGAGGAAGTTCAGTCTTTTAAGAACAACTTCTGGACGGTATTTGTGTTTCTCCAGTGGTGAACACTGCTGAGACAGCTAACATGTGGCAAATCTTTGTGGCTGTCCCTCAAAAACTACAATTAATATTAATGGCAAATCAAATGCCATCAATGAAAATCACTCTGGTGTGACAGGCTCAATTTCCAGCCTATAGCATCTTCCTGTTCAGCACGTTAATACTAGGCTGACCTTTTGAACCGTCTCCAAGAGATCAGTCCAGAAGGATTAATAATGGAAGATCCCAAGGGTCACCTAGTTGTCTGCACTGGACTACTTAGAGAAGGTCTGCTTGTGGGTGGCTGAGGTCACACCTGGCTGGCTGTGTCGCTTCAGCTCCCCATTGCCCCAGAGGACAGCATAGGGTGTAGCACACACCAAGGCAACTTTTCCCGGCTCTGATACAGGGAGCAGCCTCCACTCCAGATCTCTGTTCACCTGCAAGTCCTGGAAGCTCTGAGCAGCACAAGCAACTCAGCCTGAGTCCCAGACACCACAACATAGTGGAGGGCAGCTGTGAGGAGGTCTCCTGGGGCTTCTCCAAAGATCCTGTTGGAGTTCTCCAACAGAAGGGAAGGTCAGTAGGACAGACCCACTGAATGTAAATGAAAAACATGTATTTCAGGGAAAGGAGGAGGAGCTAGAGCTCTGCAACCCTCCCTCAGAAACCGCTCTGCTGGAAGGATGTGCTTTCTGTGGCAATGTACGCTGAGGACACAGCCTCAAAAACTTTCCTTCAGGGCTAGTGCAACACTGGCCATGCCATGCTGCCTCTTCCCTTGTTTTGTTGTCTGGTCTCACTGCAAAGATGGCCGTTTCTTCCAAATGGTTTGTAAGCACTGGTTTGTTGAACGTCAGGGGATGAGGCCAGACCCTCCCAGCAGAGCTTGCCCAAAGGCATGACAGCCTGACATCTTTCTTAACAAGGCAATAAATCTACTCAGCACCTCTGAACATGGAGCTGTTTGTGGGTTTCTGTAGCAGCCTCCCCGGGAGTGTGATAAGAGGGAGGTACAAGTTCCAGTGATGGCACTTTTCCCCTAGTACATAAAGTTTGGTGAAGGTGAGGACTGGAAAGGTGGAGGACTCCCATGTTAAAACTCCACGTTTTTAATAACCCATCATCCATCCTGTCTACACCAGCCATATCAAATTTCTTCTCTAGCTGTCTGCCTGGGAAGAGGAAGCTCTGCATTATCCTACATGCTCCCTCCCCCCCAAACCCCACACGAGAAGAAACAGAGGAGAGATAATGCTTGAAAAACCACTAGAAAAAAAACTAATATGGAGCTGTCTCCAAAGAGCTGATTTCCCTGTGTGGCAGGCGCCTCATGGATTAACCTTTCATATATGCAGAAATAGGAAATGAATAATTGAGCAGCACACAGACATCGCAGCGTTCCCTGTCCCACACACTGCACTGCCCAGACTCAATGGCTCACTTTACAAAACCCTCTTCAACAGCACCTTTTAATTCAGATGTATAGAGGATGGGAGGCAAGGGGCAATGAGCATTGCTCATCTCATCGTGCCTGGTGATACGCCTGGGATCATGTGCAGCCAGTAGAATTCTGTCAACAACATTATAGACAGCAACAAATCCATCAGCCATGGTATATCTGCTGCTATTCACAAATGCACTCAGATGGTGATGCAGGAGGGAACGGGGATCCTTCCCAATCTCTGTCTACCATCACAAGCCAGGAAGAAGCTAGTTAGTTGGCTCTAAACAGATCCTGGTAGTCAGATCCCTTTTCACAGACCCAAATGCAAGGTGTTGACCTCAATCCTTTCTTTTCCCCCAGCTAAGACATGTCACCAATGAATATCGCCTTAGCACCCTAGCAAGAACTCATTCCCTTAGGTGCAATCCCATCAACACAGAAGTACTTGCAATGGAGGACCTGCGAGAGCGAAAAGTCAACCCTAGGAGAAAACAAATGAGGATGACCCAGAAGCAGCAAACTAGGTGAAGGCTGGAAAGACTGGAGAAAGATAAACCTTTCTTTTGAGTTCCTGTTCCACTGGATTTGCCACATCTATTCTGGCACCTTCCCACCAGGGACTGCCATGCTACCAAGCTCATACTTTGGGCTGACAAACTGGATGTGGGCGTTTACCACCAACTCCTCTGAGCAAGTGTCTAACGTGCTTCTCCACTGGGCTGCCAAGTGATGCTTGCTTTGTATAAGATCTTTCTTGCTCTCCTGAAGAGTGGGAAGAAAACATTAATAGAGTCACCCTCTGATGGCAGTGATGGTGGAGGCCCTGCACTGTCCTGGAGATCTCTGCGCTGAGTGCTGCCCTGGGCACTGGCACAGCCGTATCATGTCTATTTAAGCACAAGTCATTGCCATTTATAGACTCTCCATGCTCTGGCACTAAGATTTTGGGTTTGGCTGCCTTCCTTATCCCAGTAATTGCAAAGGCTATGCCTGAACAAATCCATCACAAGTATTTAGTAGGAGATGTCAGGAAAGTCTTTATGAAGCATCACAAATCTGTTCTAGTTCAACGTTACCACTTTCCAGATGGGCTTGGAAGAAGGGCCTAGACACCCTGAGCTACCCATATCTCTACAGCTTTTCCTTCAGGCAATCTCAGGTATGTGCTTATGGGATCTGAGGTTGCACGCCCAAGCAGGGATCACTCTTATTCCCCATGCCACAGTAGATTTGCCCTGTCACTGATGCCTGTATACTTTCAGTCACCAGTGGCCTGTACTTCCCTGAGGGTGCATAGGTAGGTCCAGCTCTCAGCAGATGCTCTGCTGTGGCAGGGCCAGCTTTGCTTCTACAGGACAAGCAGTGCCTTTCCCACCATTTCAGGAAGGTCCTTTCCCAGTACCATTGTGTGTGGTCACCATGTTGAAGGAGATGAGAAGACAGCACTGCTGCACCTTTGCAGCTTCTTTGCTGGATGCTTGTCCCAAGAGATCTGTAAGCTCCTGAAATGCTCCTAATCACTGTGGGGACACATTTGTGTCAGTATTTTTAGCACTGTGAGAGTGTGGTTCCTTGATACCTTAACAGAGCTCCTGGGACTGGCCTTGCTTGACCTTTGGAGCTGGCAGTGGAGGACGACCCCACTGTTTCCTGGTCTCTGCTGCCTGCTCCATTCCTTACCTGTCCCTTGGGGAGCATCTGGGAGGCCCATCGCTGTGTGCAAGATCGGTGCTTGCATACATAAACTGCCCCAAATCCCGTAGTAGGTGTTTAGAGGGTCATGTAAGAAGGATGTGAGTGCTGATCCAGGATGTGGACATGATGAATTGCTAGATAACTGCCTTCTCATGCCTGGCTGATGAATGTGTAAATGGCAACTCTGAAAGGACCAATAACATGGAAGAAGCTGGTTTTGATGAAAGCCAAAGTGCTCCTTCTTCTTTTCTATGAATACCTGGCCCAGACAGAAACCTTGGGAGATCAAGAGACAGAGGTCATCATGACAAGTGAATGCAACCAGAGTGCAAGTAGGAAGAGGGATAAAGCTTTTCCAGTGCTGGATCCTTACAGACAAGGTCTAATAAAGACAAAGGAAGTTTACCAGCTGAGAAGGTTCTATAACACTGGGCTTACCCAGATAGTCTTCAGCGTTCCTGGAGTGCCCACCTTTGGAACGAGCAAAGCTCACATCTTCACACACTGAGTCCTCAAAGACTTCTCCCTGATTCTTACAACAAATAAGCTGTGCTGAAAGCAAAGGTGAACAAAACACAAACTTCTCCATAAACAGCCCTGCTGGTTGGACTCCTACCAGCAATGATGAGAAGAGAGTGGCCTGATAAGGTCTTCACCATCCAGCTAGAATTGTTTATCTTCCCTAATATTTGTTTGTTCGATGGTGACAAGTCCCACTTCACCAGTGCCAATTCATTAGACCTAGTAAGAACAAGTCTTTTTTTATCCTAATGAATTCTGTTAATCACCATTGCAATCAGACCCTGTTTACCCTTGAAAATGGTCATAATGTCTTACAGCACTCCTGGTGTGCCTCTGGGCTCTTCTTACTCATTCTATGTTTGGTCAACGTGGTAGAGATTACTTTTGTACTTCTGTATTTCTAGAATTAGTCAGATATAGACGAAAGGCAGAAAAAGAAGAGATAGCATATTAACCAGGAGTTTCTGCCAAAGGTTGTTTGGTGTTCCAGAAAGTTAATGGCCTTGCTTTCCACCTCTGCAAATAAGAGCTAAAATCCTGGTATGAGTCACAACTGAACCTGGTCAGGCTCTCTTCATTTAATTCTCCAGATATCTGCTGATGACTTCCTGGGTCAATTTAGGATGCTGTAAAGAAGCAGTTCAATTTTCCGCTTTCCAGGGAGTATCTACCCACATGGAGGGTAGACACTGGTTAGCTGCCACCAACCAGTGAGCAAGTTGAAGAATATGATGTGACACCTCTGCCTTCCCAGGGATGACATGAGTTGGTTTCTAGAGTGTTCATAGTCCATGAAAAAGAGGCTGCAACCTTTTGGTGGCTGCAATAAGGGTGATGCTTCCTGCACATCTAGAAATTGTGATTATGTGTCTCCACTTCCTTCCTTTTGCATTAGAACATGGGACTAGTCCCTCCTCTGTCACCTCCCCTCTGAGCACAGTTCGAAGTCAGATTGTCAGAGCACAACGGCCAGTTAGACCTTCCCATCCGAAAGAGGCACTGTGTAATTTCATTACCCCCGACAATGTCAAACTGCAGCTTGCTATCATCCATCCTTTTCCTCCTAGGACTGCCCAGCCCCTCCCTTACCAGTACTGCTAAAGCAAGCTTCCTAAGGTGAATTTGCCACATTAAATTTGTCTGTGTTATCTGCACTGCTCTGGTGCTGGTTAAGGCAAGAATGATGGATATGGTCCTAACACAACAGAAATTAGGGAAGTTCACACTGTGTTTTAGTAGCAAATGCAGTGATTTGACATTGAATAATGGAGCTGGTCAGGTTCTATTAGTGGCAGATTAGACCGTAATTCAATCTCATACCTTGCTGTTTTAAGCCTTTCTCACAGACTGTATTAAACCTGACCCAGGTCTGAAGAGGCAGAATGGAAGTGCTCTGTTGTACCTGGGGATGAATTACATCTCACAGGGATGAGAGGACAAAGCTGTGTTCAGACCCCATGGAACCACAGTGACAGCAGTCCCAGCTGAACCTGGGACCACCAATTCCAGTGCTCAAACTCACCCATCTGAGACACAATGAGGCTGAGAAAATTTATGAGTGGGCACCATTATATGGGGCTGCACCCCCTGAGAGGGAGCGCAAACCCACACAGGTGGCACATTGGGCTGGAAGAAGTGGGAATGCAGCACAGATAAGGGAAGAACATAGCTGGAGAGGGCAAGCCAACGGAGGATCCAGTGGGTCCATCCCAGGAAGGGCAACAAGGGAGGGATGGAGGCAATGGAAGGGTAAGTGTGCCTTGATGTAGGGTGCCATGCTACGTGTCATCACTAGAGGAAAGCACCTCTGTGAATGCTGGGCCTCCACACTTCTCCAGGGAGAATGCAAGACATGAGGAAGAGCCCCAGGGCATGGAGAGACAGAAAACCACGGTTTTTTCAGTGTTGAGGAGTCAGACAGATGTTTCCATGGCATAGCTGAGCACCTTAACATCTGGTTGCCATCCCATACCTGGTTCTGATGTCTTTTCCCCACGGATGTCTTCTGGTGGCTGTTGCTTACGGCATTCCTACAGCCTCTGGCTACAGTATTTCCATCTCCTCTTTAATCTCAGGAGCTCCAGCCCTGTCTTTCAGACCTGCTTTCAGAGCTTGCTCGCCCAAGTATCTACCATGGCAGGGTTTTGTTTACTGAATGAGAGTGCGATTGGATAGCTGACGTGGTGCCATGTTTTCTGATTGAGAGAATGCTGAATTACTTTAGCAATCATTTATTGAGTACCTAAGATACAGAAAACATAACGGAGACAACAATGTCCTGGAGATTAAATTCTGCATTAGAGAGATCTCACTTGGTAGTTAGGCTGGTAAATATTTTCTCAGGGGTTTTCCCTCAGCCTCCATCCCCCCACACTGCAAGCTGACAGAGCAGGCAAGAGTTTTGAATGTCCTTTCATCTTTACAAGACACAACAGACCCCAAATAACGCCACAAACATCACTGCCCTGCCTGCCCACGTGGCAGTAAGCACCAAAACCTCTCCCAACAGCCCATTTTCTGGAGCAACTTTTATTCACTGGATGCCCAAGCTGGGGGAGTTTAGTGGTGGGCACAGGACAAGGACTGTCACCTCAGACAAACATAACAGTAGGAAGTCCAAGGAGATGTTTTGCTTCTCTGCTGCTTGTGTGACATCCGGCATCTCTTGTATCCTCTCTGACCTCCTTTCCAGGAGCTGGCAGGAGTGTCCAGGGGAACAGCCTTTGAAATTCATTTGCTGCTGAACTTCAGGGCAATCTGGAAACTCTGCAGCAACACAAAGGATATAGAAAATCACAGACATTGGAAAGCAATAGTATAGATATAGATATAGATATAGATATAGATATAGATATATAGATATAGATATAGATATAGATATAGATATAGATATAGATATAGATATAGATATAGATATAGATATATAGATATAGATATAGATATAGACAAGCAGTCAGCAGGGTTTCTTTATAGTGAAACGCAATTCCTGCTTTTTTAGCCTACTTACATCTCTGGTTTTTATATCTTCCAGCTCTTGCATGCAGCAGGCAGATTCTTGCTTGCCACCTGGACAACGTGGCCATGAGACCCCCAACAACCAGAAACTGATGGCCTTGACAAATCGCATAAAGTCTGTTTGCCATGAGCCATCTCTCCCACCTTTTGAGAGAGCCAAGACCTCAAGGGAATCCCCTGGAAGACAATGGCCCTGGCAGCAGACAGCGGCTGAGCTTTCAGTACCTCTGAACGGACGTAGTACCAGGACAGATGATCGGTTGAGCTGGGATGGTTGCTGAAACTCACCAGGGAAGCAGAGTGTCAGTGCCTAGTTGGAGGTCCAGGTGCTGGAAATGACTGCAGCCCCTCACTGCCGTGAAAGAAGCAGCAGGCAAGTTGAAGATGGGGATTTTTGCAGAGCAAACTGCCCCTGGGTGAAAGCAAAGGAGTGGCTGACTTCCAAGAGAACTGATGAATGGACCGGCAATCTCCCCAAAGACAACAGGGGTGCTTGAAATGCCCCCCAGATAGCATCTGAAACACTGGTTATTATCACATCTTACTTGCCTCTGTCTTTTGGGCTGCGAGGACCAGGGATGCTTTGCTGCTTTACAACCAGGACTCCTATATCTCTCCATGAATGGATGAACCATTCAACGCAGAGGCCAAAGATATTGCTCCAGGACACAGAAACTGAGCTCTGCCTCTGGCCCCCCAGGCAGCCCTAGGCAAGCCTTTTTGCTCAGCCCCGACCTTAATCTGTGTGAGGGAAGTGCCACAGGCAGCACTTTATGGAGCACTTTGACACAAGCCGATGACAAGCATGGTATAAGGGCTGGCTCTTATGACTAACCTGGGAAAGATTCCCTGAGATTCCCCACACTGCAGCTCATCAGCTTCTGCCTCCTAATTGAACCTCTCCTGGAGACTTCCCAGCACAGCAGTCACGTGACCAGCACTTCACTGCAATTACTCACTTTATACAGATAGCAACACTAATGAAGGTGGGTCAGAGCCCTCATACCTCTCATGAAACATGGCTTTTCTCGCCTATACTTCATAACAGAGGCACAATAATTGCGTTACAGACCATGTTACGGCTCTTAGAATAGTGCATGCAATCTTCCCTCCACAAGCTTCCTGGAGCAGAGCGAATGAATCCCTCAGCCTCACACCGAGTACCTCAGGTTCTGCAGGTTTTTGCTTTTCCAAAGATGCCTCCAGTTCCCCTCAAGACAGTGCCCTCTGAGAGCAGTAGATGCAAAGGCTCAAGAGAGCACCATCAGAACCAATGATTCCCTCCGAGATATCGGCATCTTCTATAGGTTCATCACTTCAGGTTGAGCAAGCTTCCTCAGCAGAGTTCTGTGCTGGGATGGCCAAAGGCTACAGGAACCAGCCCAGTATGAGGTGGCTGCTTTTGTGATGCTTTCTTGACTCTTAGCAGAGTCGCTAGCCCTGGCCGATGGCTGTAATTGTATCTGCAAACCCATAGCCAGGAGCATGCGTGGGTGCAATCAGCAAAGCAGTCTCCATCAGTGGCCAGAGAGCCACCACAAGTCTAGCCACCCCATGCTATACACTACATGTGTCCTGATGGATTTTTGAGAGTGGTGGGACCTCGTGATGGCCCCCTTGGGTAAGACCAGTGCCCGTCACTCCCCGAATGCCATTCCAACGTCCTGTTGCCTTCAGGATGCAGTTAGGGGATCCCTCAGCCTGTTGGGGATGACAGCACCTGTTCTGTCAAGGTGGTTCTCACACGGAGTGTGCCAAATTAACTAAATAAAGCTCAGCAGTGGCACTAACCATGCCTGATGTGGGCATGTAACCATGCTTGTAAATAACGGCGTGCTGAGGCAGAAGCTGGAATTACATCCCTCTAGACAGCCATTCAGTAAAGGGGAGAATAGGACACACTTGCTGTAATGCTATGCATTAAAAAGCACTTATGGTGCTAAAACCACATTAGAATAGCACATAAACACTGCTGTCATGATCTCAGCGGGAGTCTGGAGTCCAAATGGGAGCTCTGGCAGCCTCTGGGAGCCTGCAAAGGTGCAGGGTGGGGGGAAAAAGCCATTTCATGCATTATACTGATACGCTGACATATATAAACTCATGCTGACATGCTGACACACCCATGCTGCTTGCATGGAAACAACAGGTAAGTGTGCAGCAACATGGGGGACCAACTAACATCTCTGCAGCTCCCAGGAGATCAAATCTGAGGCAATATAGCACTTCTCATGCTTCCTCTTAACCAGAAACTGCCTGAATGATACAAATCCAGTTAAGACCTGAGCAATTTCCAAAGGCCAGTTAGAGCAGGCCATTTGCATCGTGCTTTCATGGCTCTTTTAGCAGCATCTGTAGCCCTGTCCTCTCCAGTAGCACCAGTTGCCTCAGAGACCTGCGAAAACATGGAAAACATGAAAAATACATTCTTATTCCTGGCCATAAGCCTGTCCAAAAGGTTCATGTGGAGGGAATCAGTGATGACATCAGGGTAAAATCAAACATTTGCAGTTGCAGCTTCAGGTAGGGCAGCTGGCATGGAAGGCGTTTCTTGGCAACATTGATCAGAAACTGTAACGTCCTCACCAGGAGTGTTATAATTTCTGCTTCTATTTCCTCAGCATTGCAAGAAATACAGGAGTGCTGTAGTATAATGTGTGCTAGGAGGGGTTGACGTTATAGCTAGGAAAGAGTGGGAAATTCAAGTCAAGTCCCTGGTGTATGTGTAAGTGCACCTGGAAGACAAAGGAAAACAAGGCCTGGTGGGATACCATCCAGTGGGTTGGGCTTCAGAGGAATAGGCTGGAAAAAAGTCAGAACTAGGCTTCAGGCAGTAACCTTCCAAATGCAAACTCTACCTGCTGCAGAACCGTGCCCTCACACCTTTTACTTGTGGATTCGTTTTCAGTTTCAGTTTCAGCTTTGAATTCATTCAGCAAATGTTGCCAGTTATGGGCAAGTGTGGTCTGTGTGGCTTCTTCCCCTGCAAACAGGGAGTCTTGCTGAGCGAGTAGAGTGGGCATCCTCAACACACTCCTCCATAAAGTACATGCAGTGCTGACATCCTCACAGTTCTTTGAAACTGGTAGAAATTTGCAGAAGTCAAGGTTCATCATCAAAATTTGTTTTACAAAAAGCTGGTTATTTTCCCCAAGTGAAAATGTTCACTGTTTTCCTATGTGATTTTGCTAGTGATAAGCAACTGCAGCAAAGAATAAATGAGTTCAAGGATGGCATGGTGGATTGAGAAAGAAGGAAGATCTCATGAGCTCCAGGTCCACGTTGGCCACTCAGAGTTTGGTGGTGACATTAAAGGCACTTATAACCTCATCAGGAATGAGCCAGGGATTTAAACCAGTCCTGACATTTCTTGTCTGCCTGTAAGGGGGTTAATTGCCGTGATATTCTTTATCTGCAAGCTCGTGGGCAGCCCTAAATGTCCCTGTCTTAAGGGCTGGCACGGCCCTGCTAAACACAAGACACTGAGCTGGAACCGGAGAAAGGTGCAGAGGTGTTGGTTCACCCAACAGCGAGTATTTTCCTTTTTTCCATGATTCCTGCAGAGGATAGTCTATATACCCATATGCCCTCTCAGCTTCTATCTGCTTGCAGCCGGGTCTAGGCCCTGCTTGCTCTAGTTTCTATGTCTCCTCACCACCCCTGTGCACATCCACCATCACCAGCTACTTCCCCTGGGACTCCTGGGACACAGCAAGTGCTGTTTGTCCCACATGGCTGACTCACAGTGGTAAGATGCCAGCAGTTCCCATGCTCAAGCGGTGCATAGTTGGGTTGGGCGTCCAGCTGTTACCAGAGTAAACTCCACCTGGAAATACAGACTTCTTAAAGGACTTTGACAGTCTCAGGCTTCATCACTGTGGTCAAAATACACAGACTTGCAAAAGTGGGAGCTTCATTCCACTTTTTCCCACCTCTGCTCTAAGGGCGAAAAGGGTCACCTCTGGAAACGCTCACACTAAGGGAGCCAGAAGACCTTAAAAACAAGGAGAAAAAGTGATAGATTTAACCAGTCAGCACAACAAACACATCAGGACACATACACAAGCGTCTTTAGCCATACTGGCACTGCAAGAGGAAGTCAGCAATGCAGAATAGATGTGTACTCACTTTCCAGGCTTTCCAGGAATCTCTTTGCAACACCATTCTCCCATCTATAGAATGGGACCAATGATACTATCCCCACAGCCATATGACATGAAATGTGCAAAGGGAATAATTATAAATTTGGTGAAAATGAGGGTTTTAGTGTCCAGGGTCAGTCCTATGTATTGGAAAAGTCCATAAATCCCCAAAAGATTGAAGATTTGACAATATCAAAAGGTTGCTGAGAAATAACCTGTTCCTTTGCTTCAAGGTTCATACTGAAGAGATTGCTTTCCCTGGCCGCAGAGACAATATTTCATTGAGTGGGGATATCCAGAGTGAGCCCTCCTGGGACTTGGACTGAGAAAAAAAAATCATATTCAGTGCACTGAAGCATTTTATAACTGAGCTTCAGCGAAAGTCGGTATGAACCATTTACTCAGAGACATGAGTACTCAACATGCACGTGCATGGTACAGGCCAGCTGTGCAGAGCCCGGAGGTGACGTGTGTCAATGTTAACTAATCCAAAGACCTCAGTGCCCATTCTCACGCAGCAAATAAAAGACTTTGAAGAGGGTTCTGATTTTAAACTCAATTACTCCAAGTTGAAAGCAGTGACAGCAATTCTTATTCTCACTATAGGAAAAAAAATCTATAGGATGATATTGAAATAGTCTGTGCATGGCACCAACCATTCAGAAGTGGAAACCATCCTCTTGACTGCAAAATCTTTCCTATGCCAATTAGACCCCTGTGCTGAAACACTGCGGGGAAAAACTCTTTCCAACAAGCATTTGAGCCAACCATCCTCACGATTACAAATGCAGGTCTTTTGCCTCAGCCCTTCTCCCTTTCCTCCCACCTCTACTGAGGAGCTCTGCACCCTGCCTGGGCTAAAAATCACCTACGGGGAATAGCTACCTAACGTCATCGAGCAAAACTTGCATAGTCAGAGGGGAGGATTCGCAGCACCAAATCCGAAGCCTCAAATAGCAGCACAATTACACTCTTTACTGGTGCAGCTCCAGGAGTATCCAGACAAACCACGGGCAAGTGCAGAGTAATTTTATCCTGATATGCCTGTCTAAACAGCAGATAGCTCCTCGGTAGTGTTCTCCCTCACATGTTAATTTAACGCTAGATATATAGGAAAAATTAGAATTAAAATGTATCCAACTGCTTCCTTCATTCCTGATTCCATATGGAAATATCTCACATCTCCCCACAAAATGAGCTAAACTGCATCAGACACTTAAGAGTCTGTGCATTATTTTTAGATAAGCCTGTGTGATTTAGGATCCTGAACTCTGACGAAGGTCAGGTTTGCACAGATCTGACAGCAGCACCCATCACATTCAAATCTCAGCCCCAGCATGGGAGGGTAGGCAGGTCTCTGCTGCTTTGGGTGGACAAGCTCTCAGAAGTCCACAAGGATGTCAGCCAGTGAAAGACAAGCAGCAAGGTGGAGCTGACTTTCAAGGAACAAATAGTTGGAGTCAGGTTTAACAGCTGACTTTCTGGAGACTTTAAGCGGGGTAAGTTACACGAGACTCGTGCTGCTTCTCCAGTCATGGGGGCAACAAGCAAAGGAAACCAGATGCTTGCTTAAGATGTTGAGAGCCTTTCCTCCCCTTCTCCGAGGCTCTCCAAGCAGCAGACGTGCACACGTGATGGCATGGAGAAGATGCCTGAAGAGGCAAAGGCAGTTCTGAGGCTCTATTGCATGCGTCTGCAAGAGGAGAAGGCAAGGACTACACTGGACCCTCGTTAATCCAAGTAGCTGAAGACCACGGGGACCATGTGAGTAAGTGCAAGCTTGCACATCTGCGACGCGGTACTGACGCTCATGAGCCCATATGCTTCAAAGACACTTCTGAATTTTCTTATTAAAAAATGAATTCTTGGGCTGGAAACAAAACAAAAGAAACACTCGGTTTAAAGCGTTATGCAAGAGCCACAGAAGTGGCCACGGGTCAATGTTAGTTAACTGTGCCGCCAGAGAACTGAATTCTGGAATACTTATGTCCCTCTCTACTGCTTTGTTTTTTCCACGGCCTACAAAACGAATGGAGATGTTTCAGCCTGGAGAGTGTGTAACAGAGATGGTGGGTGAGGAACGAAATCCGTCCCTTTGAAAGAGGGTAACAGCTTTGCCAGAGAGAAAATGTGTTATCTGCACCCGCTGTGGGGGGGAGGAGATGAGAAAGAAAGGGACATGAAGAGAGGAGGTGAAGAGGCAGTGAGAAATGTCTGGGTTTAATCCAGACGAGCCGAGAGCAGAGGATGGACCCATGAACAGAGGTCTTCTGCCTGTCCTGACTGCCTTTCGAGGACAGCATGAAAGTGAAAACTATGCAGAAAGATGTTACTCAGTGCCTCCAAATGAATAATGGAGATCACAGGAAAGGCGGTATCTGGGGAGAGATGAGGAAGGAGAACGATTAGAGAACACTTTATTGTCAAAACCTTGCATTTCAAAAAGGAAGGACCAGTGATAAATCTAGGTTGGGAAGACAAAAAAAATCTTGCGGCAGGTATGTAAAACTTCTGGGTCAATCAAGTGATCAGTTGATCAAGTGATCAAGTGATTGATCAGTAAAAGAGAGAGGACTGTGTCAAGGACTGACAAAGAGGAAGATGGTAAAAAGGAGGGGGCAAAGGCTGGAAGAAATCACTTTAAGAAATGCCCGAACTGTCTACAGTGCCTCCTCTCAAATAAGCAGTGATAACTTCAAATCTTGCAGCTTTCCCTAACCATCCCAGGGATGAATCCACAGCACCCACCTGCTCTGGGGAGTACTAACTTGTTTGTGAAGCTCCCATCTTTAAGGGTACTGAAAGTTTTCTATATTTACGGGGAGGAACTGAGCCCTCGGTTGGAGGAAACTCACGGTGTGTGCCTTGAAAAGGGGAAAAGGTGGTACAGCTATGTGAATTTATAG
>Ga0065711_1028271_pt1 | contig 42351 bp, 52 predicted proteins | sample Hoacrofraction12_FD_59098 | JGI IMG/M metagenome (GOLD analysis project Ga0065711, IMG submission 59098) | Hoatzin crop microbial communities from Cojedes, Venezuela - Epithelial fraction 12 v2 (version 2) | ecosystem: Host-associated > Birds > Digestive system > Esophagus > Crop | place...
GCTCCGACAGCGGGGCTCAGGCTTGGTGGGTCCTGCTGGCAAAGCTCAAGCCGGGCTGGGTGTCGCGGTGGGTCCCACCATCCGCGAGCTGGGGCAGGCACAAACCCACGGGCGGTTACTGGGCAGGGGCCGGTCGCACGCCCGCCTGCCCGCGCTGTGGACACCGCAAAAGCTTTGCCTTTGCAGCCAAGCAGCCCAAGAGCGCGTCGCTGCCTCATTCCCCCGGTGATCACCAGGCTGCGTGCACGAACAGGGAGCTGCCGTGATTAGCAGCGGTGCTAATCAGCCTGGCCGACAGACTGGGGCATTTCCCAGGCAAACGCCCTGTCCAAGGCTCAGGGGCTCACGTCTTTCGTGCAGTCTGTTGACAACACAGAATCCCGTCTCTCCTTGTAGAATTTTGTAAGTTTTTGTCTCTAAATAACCACTTAAAATACCTCAGGCTGCTGAATTTTAATCAGCCCTTTTCTTCCTTAAAGACTAAATCAGAGAAATCCACAGAACCTCTCAGTGCAGTCAGACATTGATGCATAGGAACCAAATTTCAGAGACTTCATCATCAATAACCACGGCTTCTTGCTGTGTCTTGTATTTTAGGTTCTCAGACTCTCTCTGACAGATTGCCATGTATTCCCTGCTCCTCACTGACACGGGAAGTCTGACGAAATCTTGTTCTGACCCCCTGCATCTCGCCCTCTGCTTCCATCGCTTGATGCTGGGGTGAAAGGCGGCACAGCGCGCCGGCAGCCCTGCGTCCGGGCACTCCCTGCCCCGCAGCGCGGCGGTCTCGGGCCCACTCCCTCCCGCCTGCTGCTCTTTCCGTCGAATGCCGTGCGGGAGCGGCAGCGTGTCACCGAGCCTCGCTGCTCTTCCCGCCATTGAGGCTGTCTAAGTGAGGTCTGTGATCTGGGGACACGCATCTTCCCCTTGCCTTGTGACCAGTGTAAACAGCTGAATAATTCAAAACTCCAGACCAATATGCTGCTTCTAAAATAAAAAAATCCTGTTTCAACCCACCGAGGTGAGCTGCAGACCCTGCCCGCGGGCGGGTTGCTGGCAGCAGGGCCCCCCTCCCCGCAGCCCGGGGCTGCCCGAGAGCAGGCAGGGCCGTCCCTGCCCGTACCCCCTGCCTGCTCGGACCCCCAGCCTGTTTCTGGGGCAGGGCTGGCTCCCCGTGCTGGTCCTTGGCCGCTGACACCCACGGGCACCTCCGGCTGCTCCCCAGCACGAAGCACTGCCCGCAGGAGCGGGGTCCGGCAGGGCCGTCTGCTCCCACCCCCAGACCCCACCATCCCGCCCGCTCCCTGCGCTCCCGGGCTCTGCCCTGCCGGGGGGCCCCCGGGGCACCCCCAGCTCCCGCACCGGTCGTTCTCGGGGCGTGCGGCCCTGCTGCCGGGCTCCGTCGTGCAGCCGGGGCGGGGGACGACGCCACTGCCGCCTCCACGGGTGTTTGGGGAGTGGGGAGGGAGGAAAGGTTCCTTTCCCGTGGCGCCTCGAACCGGACTTGTTTCACGCTCTCTCTCGAGCTCCGCTGTATTGGAGCTACATTTCGGATCTGGGTTTTCGGTTGTACAGCTAACACATTTGCACAGAGACACCTTCCTCTCTCGTTAGACTCTTACTCATGTTGTAAATAGTAATTAAAACCACCCACTTTTGTAAATTGCTGGCAAAAGTAACTCGCACCAAATCACGATTCTTTGGCAAGAGTTTAAATTGACAGCAATAAGTTTATTTCTAGAAGAAAGTTTTATTTTGGGGAGTTTGATTCATTATGTCACATCACATTTTGATGCAGTGTGATGTGATACCTGACACGTTGCATTTCCCCGCAAGTCAAAGCAGAGATTTTTATATCGCTCTGCTTTGTGCTGTGAGACAGCGTGCCAGCTTCTGAGAGCCACCCTGCTCTGATTAGGCGAGATGATACTCTAACAATAATTTTAACAGACTCAGGGAAAGTCTTCTCCTTTCGTGGGCAAATGTTACAGTCATAATAGAGCTTCCTTATAAAATCATTTAAGTGGAAACCAGAACGTGCCCCAGCTGCAGGCACTGTAGACTCTGCTCTGCACTTTGTCACGATTAGGAAGCCAAGGATGTAGCAGAGCCGACTGCGGATGCCCTTCTGCCCAGCTCAGCACAAGCAGCTGCCCCAAGCGCTTGGATTGCCGGTACTTTGGACGGAAGGGACTCGGGCACATCTGTGAGACGGGTGCTCAGCTCCCGGCCCGGACCCACCGCCCCGAGGGCTCCCCCAAACCCGACAGGCGCCGACGCCGGCAGACACGGCTGGCGTTTGGGGGGGGGTCTGCTAAAACGGGGTCTGGTGCGTCGGTTTTAATCTTCACCAGCAAGGATTTGGCAGCATCTTTACTAACACAAGAGACCCTTTTTCTGGGTGGGAACAAGCAAACGCGCAGGGCAGAGACTTGCTAGGAAACGTGCGAGCCCGACCCGCAGACGCCGGCTGGGCTGGAGGCCGCCTGTGCGGGAGCATCGCCCTCGCAGCAGGAGCAGCGCGGCCGACGCGTGACAGCCCCCTGGGTCTTACACTTACACACGTGTCCAGGCAGCACGAGGATAAAGTAATTTCTTCAGGATTCCTGGTGTTTAAATGGTGGCGAGGGAATGACTCTGTCGCTGTTCCTCACATGAACTGCTGTAATGAATTCTGCTTCTCCTGCAAAGCTGCATTATATCATCACTTAACTTCGCCCAGAAACAGCCATAGTAAAAGCAGTCTGGGTCCCTGAGCCTGTTTTTCCCCAGAGACGTACAGCATTACTCATTTACATACCACTTACCCTGGGAGCTTGTATTTACAGTCACAAACCGCTATTTATCCAGCGCACCAATTACCATCACCCCAGAGCACCTAAATCTCACAAAAAGCATTTTCACTGCCCTATCAATCTCTTCATCTCCTGGCGTTTAATAGAATTCACTTAGAAATATTTAGCAGCATAAAATCCCCCTGGCTGAGCGCCATCCCTGCAGCTGCCTGGAGGGATCGCCTGGCCGCCCTGTGCTCGGGACCCTGGGAGCAGTCGCTCCGCTCTGCTCTCCTCCCTGGCCCTGCAGCCATGGCCTCTGTGTGAGCGAGCACAGGCTGCCAGAGCTCCCAGCTGGGCAGCAGCGGTGGCACCGGCACTGGCACCAGTAGGGATGTGCTGGGTACCAGCTTCCCTACCGGGTCCATCTGTCCGTCAGACTGGGCGATCGCTCGGGGCGGGGGGCTGGCACGAGGAGCAGGCCAACAGCTCTCCGTTTCCAAGCTGCATCAGGACGGGTTCCTGGGGATCAGACTGAAATTCTCGTGGTTTGCCCAGAGAAGGTGGCAACCGGGCAGGACGGGGAGAGGCACTGCATGCCTTAGCACAGCTGAAAATAAGCTGCAGCAGGGATCGGTGCGAGATAACTGCCTGCAGGACGCTGCCTGGGTGCATCATGGCACTCGTGGTGGGACATGGCCACTTGCAGAGGACAAATTAAACTGAGCTGCCTAAACATTGCAGTGTGTTTTACTCTCTGCTAAAAAGCACAGGCTGCCCCAGCACGGGAATGTGCCCGTCTCTGCCCTGACTCCTGGCTTCGTGCTTTTTCTTTAAAAAGCAGAGGACCTGTTCCAGGTCTTTGGTCCTGTGGGGCATCCCTGCTGCCTCTGCCCAGGCCAGCTCGCCCGTCGCAGGCGTGGGGAGGGCGCGGTGGGATGCACAGCACACGAGCACCTTGCCCTGCACCGCTGCATTGGGCTGGGTTTGTGAGGGCCTTCCTCTGGCTCTCGTTTGACCCTTGAGGCCCGATCCAGAGCTTCGCTTCTTTTGTCCGCAAATGCAAAAACCCCACCACTGCCCCACTGCTGCCCCACCACGCCTGAGCGCTCTATTAAGCATCCAGCTAACAGAGATGCAGTATTCCCCTGGGAAATTCTCAGCGAGAACAAGTTTCATTGAAGAGAAGGAACTTGCAAGAAAAACCTGAATTGCCCACTTCTAAGTCCTTATCCAAACGTGCAAGGTTTCCCCAAAGTGCCGCTTTGTAACAGATGATCCAGGGCTCCAGCGGGGATAAGAAGCTGCTGCTTTATTTCAGCTCCATTATGGAATTTAAATACTGTGCAAGTTAATGGAGAAGTTTATGACTGTACATAAAGCAGGGAGCTGTGCTCCCACCGCGCTGTGCAGAGACCGAGACCCGCTCTCCGCAGGCTGCAGGTGCCAGGGGGTGCCCAGCCTGCAGCCCCCTGCCCGGGTGCCCCTGCCGCCTGCCCCTCCGCAGATGGCCCGCGGCTGCTCTCCGGAGCCCGGGGCTTCCGTGCCCGCGGCAGCCGGCCCTGCCACGCTGCACGGCTGCGCCACGGCTGCGGGTAAATATTTCATCGCCCATTTGTGGAGTGTGACTTAATGAACATCCATGTTCGGCAGCACCCCCGAGCCTGATGCGGCTGCATCTCTAATGAATGCGTTTGCTCAGCTGTTGCCAATTCCAAGCACTTCATGGAGTTTCTCTCATCTAATGAAAGTTTTATTAGGTGCGATGCAGACCCATGCACGCAACCTCTGCATCGCTCAGCCGCGCTCGCTGGCTTCTGCAGCTTGGGGTGTGCGGCCGGGCACAGAAGCCTCCCAGGGCTGGCAGCAGTCGCGGTGCCCTGTGCAGTCCCAGGATGCCAGCTGGTCGCTCAGCCTGTCTGGTCTGATAATAAACCAGGACTCATTAAAATGGCCTTTTAATTACTTACATTCTCTAAGTCAGATGCCAACCTAAAAAAAAAATGGGTGAGAGGACAGGTGCCTGGGGAAAACACCTTATAAGGGCTCTTCATTGCAACAGAAACCCTCTAAACAACTTTGCATTCCTCTTAGAGTCATGGAATGGGTTGGGTTGGAAAGGACCTCAAAGGCCATCCAGTCCAACCCCCCTGCAACGAGCAGGGGCATTTGCCACTAGACCAGGTTGCTCAGAGCCACATACAACCTGACCTTGAATGTTTCCAGCAATGGGGCATCTCCCACCTCTCTGGGCAACCTGTGCCAGTGTTTCACCACCCCCATTGTAACAATTTGTTCCTTACTTCTAGTCTAAATCTACCCTCTTTTAGTTTAAAACCATTACCCATTGTAGGGCAACAGCCCTAATTAAAGTCTGTCCCCATCTTTCTTATAAGCCTCCCTTAAAATACCGAAAGGCAGAAGGAAGGTCTCCCTGCAGCCTTCTCTTCCCCAGGCTGAACAGCCCCAGCTCTCTCAGCCTTTCCTCAGAGCAGAGGTGCTCCAGCCCTCTGAAGGCTGCTTCTTTCCCTCCTTGCCACCAGAGACCTGCCGCCAGCTTGCAGCGAGCAGCTGGGTAAGGACACATCCCGTCCAGCAGCTCCATCCCCATCGCAGGTGTGCTTTGCTTCCAAACACCACGCAGCTAGAGCTGGAAAGGCAGCGGCAGGGGGCACGGCCTCTGTCAGCCCGCAGGCCCCTGCTGTCGGGGCTCCAGACATGGCAGGTTTTTGGAGTGCAGCAGAAGGAAGGCAGAAGATGGCCAGCTCGAGCTCCCCAAGAGGCGGCCATGAGGCAGAGCCTGTGCCGAGGCGATGGCGCAGGGACAGATCCTGACCCCATGACTCAACACTGTTCCGCGGCTTTTGTTGGTGCCCCTTCAGCTGTGGCTGCTGCCCAGGAAAGCAGCCGCTGCACGGAGCGATAACGGCTTCTCTTTGTCTGATGCTGAAGGTGCTTGTCAGCCTCCGCGAGATAAAAAGGCCAAAGACATTTATAACTGTGTAATTAAACGGCTCCTCTGCCTTCCAGGCAGCTCTTGCTGCTGGGCAGATGGCTCTGCTGTCAGCAGGCCATGGTAGGTGCAAAGGCAGCTGAGGTGACCCGCGGAGGCGGCACCTGCTCGGGTGCCGCTGCTGGGCACCCAGCCCCATGCCAGGGACCTGGAGCAGGACGTGCCGCAAACCCCGGCGCTCGCCCCAGCCCGGGCAACCCTCGGCCGGTTCCTCACCGCGGCCGCTCCGCCGGACAACCCCGGGATGGGCACCCCTGTCCCGCCGCGCGGCCAGCGGCAGAGCGGGACGGTGCCTGTGCCTGGCCCCAGCGAGGGAGCAGCTCCCCGCAGCCCGGTCTCTGCGCGGCGCGGCTGGAACGGAGCCTGCAGCCTCTGCTCGAAGGAGCGGTGGTTCGGGCAGCTGGCGGTGGGCCAAAGCCAGGAGGAAGGCCAGAGCCGGCGCAAGGCAGGCAAAGCCCGGAGCAGCCGAGCCCATCCCCAACAGCTCCGTCTGAGCCGTGCTCACCGTGCCCGCGTGACGCTAACCCGTTACGGTCTGTGCAGTTTCAGCCGTAGCTGTAGCAGCAGAGCGCGGAGCGCTGCCGTACTGCAGGACGCGGGCTCGGCTGCCTGTCTCCCGGCCGGGGCTCACACGCTCTGCCCAAGGAAAGCCGAGAGCTGCGGGACGCGCTCCCCTCGCCGGCGCAGCCTCTGCTTTTCCCAGCCGACGGTTTGGCCGTGGCCGTGCCCCAGCGCTCGCCCCGGAGCTGTCAGCTGGCTGCACTTCCCAGGTCATCGCTCCACTGCCAGCCTGCCCGTCGCCCGCTTCACGTGCTCGTCAGTCACTTTGCTGAGGAAAAGGCTGACAAGCCCCACGTGTGGGGTTTTAGCCTTGCCCGCAGCCCCGGCTCGTGCCGAGGGTCAGCGAGCGGTGCAGTTCAGCATGCCGAGGCACGGCTCTCGCGGCCCTTGTCCCTGTCTCTGCAGGATGCCGGGGCTCCGCTGCGGCGTGGCCGTGCCCATGGCATGGCTGCAGCCTGGCACCGCGGCTGGGAGGGGACCCAGCCTTGGCGATGGAGTCCCGGCAGGGAGGTGGGCGCTGGGGAGGGGCAGGAGGAGCTGCGGGATTTTGGCCATGCTCTCCTCACACACCGGGACAGGGAGAGATTGATACGAGGAGGAAAGCTGCATCCGTCCCGGTGACACCTGAACTGACAGATCGCTGATTATGATGACAGATTACACCGGCTCTTCCTGATAATTAGCAGTCATTCATATTTAAATGCTTCTCTTCCTCCAGAGCCAGGCTCTTTTTAATATTCACCGGGCATGGCTCTCCTCCTGCCCATGCCCTTTCCGTGCTCAGCCCCATGGCAGCGCGGGGAGGACGGGGGGCACACACCAGCGAGGCCAGGCTTGTCTGAGCCCACCATGCTGCTGTCACCGAGGGCAGTGGCTCGTCCCCTTCTCATCATCCCCTGTGGCAGAGACAGGGCCACACAGCCCCTCTGCATTAATGTCCAAAAGAGGGAGGGGGAAGGTGATGGGTTCCACGTTGCGGCGGCTGAGTGGGAGCAAGAGGCATGAGCAGACCCGGCTCCTCCATTGCTGTCCCTGCACCACAGACCTGCCCGCGGGGCTGGCCGGGCTGCTTCAACGAGCACCACGCAACACGTGTTTTATTCAAAAAATTTCTCCATACAAGGCAGCACCTGCCAAGTGCTGAACTCTTCCCTGACTGATCACTGCTGCATCTTGTGTTTTACTGTGTCTTAGCCATAAAAGCTTATTGATCCCTCCTTTGCCACCAGAGAACCACGTCCTCCCTTACAGTGTGCTCTCCATCAGTGCTGGGGTGAGCCGGGGCAAGAGCCTGCGCTGGGTGCACTGGGGTGCTGGGCTGGGCACACTCAGCTGCGGGCCAGCTGTGAACAGCGTGATAGCCGTGCTGTTTGCCGTGATTTTCCAGACGTTTTCTAGAGCCAGTTTTCTTCCTCAGAGACACTGCATGTGTCAGAAGCCAGTAAGTCCATTGCTGGATGTACGACACATGCACAGTTGCAGACCAGGCTGTAATTTTCCCCTCAAACCTCCGGATCAGGGAAGTAGAATTCCATGGAGAGAGGCTTTCTCTGGTCTGTTGTGCAGAAAATATTCACAGTCTGCTCAGCTCCATCAGCAGAGGGTGAGGGAAGAAGCAGCAGCAGCTTCAATGTCAGCTCGTGCAATCCATCACCGCAACAGGGCAGTCGTAGAACTGTGAGCAGCAGGTTACAAAGACAAAGCTTCCACCCCAGGCAGGGCAGGGAGATGCTGACACTGCTCAGTGCAGCCGTTTGACCCAGTAAGACAGAAAATTTGCCTCCCCGGTAAGCAATGCGGTGAGCTGCTGAAGCATGGACCCGCGGTGGGACAGCTGGGCAACTCTGCTCCCTGGGTGGCAGAAAGGAAGGAGCCATTCTGGAACCATTAATTAATGCCAGCTAATTATACAGGTGTGTAACAACTCCTTTCTGGGCAATCACTTTCCTTATTTTTATTTTTTTCACCCTTCACACAAGGCATCAAGTGAGACAAGCTCAAACGTGCCAGGGCAGACAGGAGACAGGCTCCTGGGGCTGAGAGCCGGGACGGGGCCCAGGGCTGCTGGCTCCCACAGCCCGGCGGTCATGGACGTGGAGCTGTGCCTGCTGCCCGCTCCGACCGCCTTTCACGGTGCTGCTAACGATTTCTCAGCTCTCCCTGCAAGCCACCGCACGCAGCCTCCAGCAGACTTGTGTCTGTATGACACGATCTCAATTATTAATGGCTCGATTCACACGGCTCGGCAATGGCACAATGGGAGCATCGCGGGGCTGACGCTGACGCCGCCTTTGCTGGCGCTCCTGTCCGCCCGCCGGCCCCGAGGGAGAGTGGTATCCGCAGCTGGAGACCCCCACCACCCCCAGCATCACCCACATCCTCCACCACACCCCCCAGTCGTCTGTGCTGGGGGAAACGCCCCCAGCAGCACAGGGGTCCCCAGCCCTGCCATCGCAGCCAGGAGGGGAGGCATCCCACAGCCCCCAGCCGAGACCTTGCCAGCAAGGTCACAGGAGAGGGGTAAAATCATCACCCACAGAGCCCAGGAGGCAAGAGTGCGGATAACTGGACAAAAAAATACATCTGCTTGGCTGTGACTTGCAATCCACTATTCACAACCCCGCTTCAGAGCTCTAATTATTTCTTTATAGTGCCAATATAGCCCTGGCCAGGCTCCGAGTGAAGACTGGCTGAATTAATTGATCGACAGAAGGCAAATAGACTTCACCCATTTTAAGCACCCATTCAGTTCCTTTTCCTAGCAGCTGTCACCGTTGTCAGCATACCAAAACGAGCCTTTTGTACATGTTCTTTAGCATTAAGCAGCCTAAGAAAAAGAGAAGAAATAAGAACTAGTGAAAGAGTCGCATCGAGTTATTTCTAAACATTGTTTGCGCAGTGTTTGCATTGAACATGCTGGTCATACACTGCTTTCTTTCATTCAATTAAACAATTAATTACATGCCTTGAGCACAGTAACTCTGCAGTGTTTTTCCTCTGCTCAGCAGCATCCCCACACTTACACAGCAACACGTACGTTAGACTGACAATTGCCCTTGCATTGACAGCCCCACACTGCGAGCACTTCCGAGGTCATCCGGTCCCTGGGGTGACGGGGGGGGTTCCTGCCTGCCCGACGTCCAACCGACGGAGCTTTCTGTCCACAACACACACACGCTGTACTAGTTCAGTAATGGGTTCCTTCCCCCCTAACAGAGTGTCAACAGCAAGAATCCACCATGCTGAGTTCCACCGCTGCTGCCACCTCTGCAGCAGGAGCAAAGGCTCTCATCCCAGCACATGCTATTTAATAAAACAATGCTTCATTTCACGCCTTGCTGCTACTAAAAAACTGTTCCTTACCTGACACCTGCTCCCCTTGCTAACGTGGTACTTCTCATCAGAACGCCTGAAATGACCCACACAGACAAGCCAGGGCAGCTTTGGTGGTTGTTTTTTACTTAGGTATTTAGATATCTCATTATTGCAGTCTTCAAGCATAGTTCAATAAATACAAAATTAACAAAAATGTCAATAGATCTTTATTACCATTTATTATTACTATTATTAATTATTCCAAACCAACTGTGATTCCCTGTAGATGACTATAGTTCAAACATGAAATGCACACAGTGTCCCTTATGATATTATATTACATTTGTTTCAAGCTTATAAAAATATATATTGTCTCCTCATGTATGTATTTACAGTATATAACACATGGTTAATGAATATCAAAAAGCACCTGGAGGTGAACCAACTTGATTCCAGCCTGGGTTCCACACGAGGGGGTGTTGCAGGGTGCTGGCGACGGGGCAGCCGTGTCCCCTGCCCGCACCGAGCGGCTCCAAGCCGCAGCGGCTGCAGCCAGAGCTTCCCCAGTCCTGGCTCCCGCACACGAGGACGCACGATGGAAACAACGTCCTGCTTCACAGCTGCAAGGCGCCGACGGGACGCGCCGAGGGATCCGGGCTGCTGGCCGGGAGCTTCCCCGCGCAAGAGCGGCGACCGTCCCATGCGCACAGGAGCCTGGGCACAGGCGCTTGCTCAGCTCCGCTCATTCATTACCGGCCTCCACTCTGCCTGAACATCCGAACCCTAACCCTCTCTTTACTAGCTCCAGCAAAGCCTGCAGATTGCAAAATGCTCGTTCTTCTCTGAACAAGCCAATTAATGCTAACGCTGCTGCAGAGAAGCCGAGGGTGCTCACCCAGTCCTGAGCCCTTACTGGCACCAGTGTGACCTGGGCTTCCTCATAGCCAAGGGAGGGGGAAGGAGCCTTGCACCATGTCAGAGGCTGGATGGGCAAAGAGACCGAAATCAGTTTGAGGCATTCCCCTTGGTTCAGCAGCTTCAGAACAGTGTTGCTAATTAATTTAATTATAAGGCATTGAATACTTCCCCAAAGAGAGATGCTGAGAGGATGCAAGTTAATTTTAAAATAATAAAAACAATCTATAGCTTAATCTGCTCATTTTATTGTCTTGAGTGTTGATGAGGAGCTCAATTAGAATTGTTTCTTGTTGCAAGAAGCTAGGTTAGTAAGCGTACTGCCATTACGTGCTTTTTCTTTTCTTTCTTGAAGGAGAGGCCATGAAAGGAAATATCTCGTTCCTGCCGAGTTAGAGCACGGTCCCATCCACAGAACCATACTGTCTAAAAAACCAGCTTTCTGAAACACCACATCTGAGTCCCTCACCGCAGTAAGTCAGAAAAGTAATTAAACACCGAATTTCTTTTGGAAACAGCTAGAGACACTCAAAGAAATAACACCTTCAGCTCTGACTGTGACAGAGAAAGTAGTATGGGAGCCTAATTCAGTGGGGAAACACCACAGAAACGACTGAAGTCTCCGTTTTACCTGGAGCACCCTAGCAGAGCGAGCACCATGCGACTACACGAGCGAAGGGCCCGGGAAGCCGCGGGGCTGCCAGCCCGGCGCAGAGCTCCACGGCTGCGGGAGGGCAGGGACCCCTGCCCGCACGGCCACGGCAGCTTCCCAAGGCTCCACGGCTCCCCGCGAGCTGCCGGGCACTGCGGTGCGGAGGAACGACAGGCTCCACACCAGCTGTGCTGAGGGTTCTCCCCCAGCTCAGCAACGCTCGGAGGGACGGAGGAGCAGAGCCCGGCAGCCCCAGGAACAGCCAGGGCAGCACCCAGGGCCAGCCCCTCCTTGCGCCCGCAGCTTTGGAGACGGGCTCTGTTCTGCGGGGCTCAGGAGGAACGTGCTGCTGCCTGCTCACGGGCAGGTCTGCTTCCCGGGCTCTGCAGCACTCTGTCACCTGTCACCAAGCCCTCCCTGAAAGCAGCCGCACCGACTGGAGCCAGCCTCTCTGGCAGCGACCTCCCAGCACGGCCCCCTGCATCCCAGCGCAGGAGGCTGCTAGAAATCTGAGCAGGGAGATGGGGAGAGGATCCGGAATCAAGTTGGTTCAGCTCCTGGCCTAGAGAACTTTAATATACTTTGTCTATAGATAAAATGTAAACATAAAGAGCATACAAATTGCACTTGATCCTTGGGATCTGGCATTTCTACCAAATGAAGGTTTCGGTTCATCATTATTACTTATCTGGGTGTGAAACCGCAGGATGGCGAGTGACCAACCAGACCGGACAGGGGCCAAACTTTAAGACAAATTATTTCCGTTACAAAACTAACCAAGTGACATTTGGGAATGTTTAAACCGCAGAAGTGGCAGGAAGGAGAGAGCTTGTTTACCCCGGAGAGCAGCGAACTCCCCGGAGCACAGCCCACTGCTGCCGGGACAGCTCCGTCTCAGCTCCGGGTCTGGGCTGGCTCACTCTCCCTTCCGTGTTCACAGCTGGGAGCTCAGAACCAGCACAGGGGAAGGTGTCCTTCTCCCTGTGGGGCTGCAGGACCCGAGAGCGGCTGGGAGCGTGTGGTGCTCACCACAGCACTGCCCAGGAATGCCAGCACATAGCAGAAAATCAATTATCAACTTTAGCTGACACCTTCTTGAGACCCCTGGCCAGTGAAGTTCAGGCAGAGAGTTCTGATCTCCGACGCAATCAAGCTAAAGTATATCTGAAAAAAGTGAAATCTTGTCAGTCTTGAGCACCCCTGGACCCAGCCTGGCCAAGCGGCCGAGCGCCAGTGAAAAGGAACCACCATGGCTGAGGCTTTACTAAGCAGAACCTGGATCCCTGCAGCAACGTGTTCTGGCAGGGGGGCCAGGACAGCCACCAGCACCTACAGCTGTGCCGCTCTGCTTGGCCACACGACCAGGAGAGCAGGAGGATGCCCGGGCAGGGCTGGTGCCATGCCAGCCGCGCGAGAGGCTCCTCAGGGCCCCTCGCTCAAGCATCACTTAGAGTCTTCTTCCCTCGGAGCAGGCTGACAGGAGGATCTGGCTCGAATGGATTTCCAGCCACGCTGTGAACATCTCCCACAGCACATTCATTCCCTTTGTAAATCTTTGCCTTTCATCATTAATAATTCACTTGCAATACTTACAGATGATAATAAAAGGCCTACAAAACTCTCTACAAGGCTGCAAAGACCAATTTAATTAACTAACTTCAAGGAAACTTGTACTATTAAGCAGACGCTGTTTGTGCCTTCCGTCAGGGATCAGGCCTGCGTCAGTGGGAAGTGCCAGCGTGCAAGGCAGGACACTCCAGCAGCCTCTCCCTTCACTGCTCCCGACCGGCCCAGGGCAGCCAGGCTGCCGGAGGAGGAGGGGAAGGACACTCACCGCAGCCAAGGTGGCCCTTCCAAGGCACGCTGCCAGACCGGGCACGGGAAGCATCCACCCAGAGCACGGCCATGTCCGCTGTCCCTCTGACTCCAAACCAGTTCCAGGTTTCCATCCCATTTCTGGATGAATGGTTCCTTTCTGCTGCTTTGGGTTGAATTAGTGCTGTTCATAAAATCTTTTCCCCTGCAAAAGCTTCCAGACCTAGAGAGGGAAGAGCACTCGTCCGTCTCCTGCTCCAAGGCAGTGCAGACGCTGCTGAGCGGGGTGCTCCAGCCCAGCTGACAGCAGGGAGTCCCCAGGCTCTGGTGTCAGCCCGTGACTGGGCATGCAGCCATGCTCTGCCTGCTTCGCTCTGCAGCCTAGGGACAGCAGTCAGAGCCCATCACAGCTGCCCAAGGGGCCAGCACGGGCAAGGTGCGGGAAGCTCTGCCTGCAAAACTGCAAGGCATGAAGCATAGCAGAGAGGCCAAAGCAGCAACAGATGCTTTAGCATCAGTGCTGCGCGGGCGGCAGGTCTCTGCCTGCGGGCTCAGTCTGCGTGCGGGCAGCAGTGCGCTGCCTGCTCTTGCTCTGGTCTGGAAGTTCTTGCCCCACCGCTGGGCTCCAGCAGCAAAACGAGGGAGCAGGACCTGCACAAAAGGCAGCGAAGGCTGAGAGCATCAGCAGGGCAGCCCAAGGGCTCCACTGCTTGCCCTCTCTTGGCTATGGCTCTCCTCATCAAAGCTTTTCATTTCTTCCCCTGAAATTGTCCTGTCAAGAGAGCCTTAGAAATGTTCAGCACCATTTGCTCTGCACTTTTGTGGAGAATATTTGGTTTTGTTCACCAACTGTGGTGTCAAGACTCAGTGAAGTAGCTCGTGGAACGGAAGGGACGTGGCTGGGAAAGAGTTTCCTTCCCGCATAGCAGATGGGGAAAGTCACCTTCCAGAAGTTGATCGCTGTGGGTGAGCTGTGCTCTGGTCTCTAAAAATAAAAGCAATAAAAGCTCCTTGTGGGGTTACTAGAACATGTCGGCTTGTATAAAAAATACCCACGGATTTCACCAGTAGGATGCTAGATACAAAAATGCTGTCAGCTGTGGATTAAGACAGTGCACAAATGTCCATCCACCCTGTTAACCTAATTACCATATGAAATGGCATCATTACAGTTTGACTCCTCTTACAAAACAGCGCTAGCAAGAGCCAGGTCCACCGAGGCACACCACACGCGTCCCAGGAATCTTTGGCTTCCCTGGCACAGGGGATGGGAAGCCCTGCTCTCTTGCCACGTGGAATGACTTGTTTGGCAGCAGCCCGGTGGTTCCTACATCCCACCTGAAACCGTGAGGTTTCGGAGTCGGCCCGGCTTGGGGCCGGCTGGCTGTGTCCTCCCGGGTGCGCCACGTCCCTGCTCCGCACCTCTGCTCACACCTGCACGCCGCAGCCATGCATTTGGATCACCTGGGCCCGGAGAGTCTGGATCCCGCTCAGGATGGTCTTCTGGTGCTCCGCCAGCGTGATCCCCAGGCTGAGGACGTCTCTGCAAAACGAGCCTTGCATCAGCCACGGAAAACGAGCCCTAACGGCAAAGTGCTTGGACACCAACCACTCCCAGGCAAGGGCAGCGCAGGTCTGGACCATCAGGCTGCCGTGGACCTGCCAGAGCGAGAAATCCCCAGCCTGTTGCCCCAGCCGAAGCAACACAGACCCGCACCAGGAACCCGGGGGCAACGCGAGCCAGCGCCCAGCCCTGCCCCGCACTGCCTGTGGAACAACTTATCAGTAAATTGCATTCGATTTGGTGCTGCTCCCTGGAAGGGACAGGCAACGCTACTGTCAGAAACCACAGGTTTAAATCTCAGCTTCAAAAACCAGCAACTGAGAGGCACACCACACGCAGCCCAACCCACGCCAGTGAGCTCCTACAGACACGTTTTGGAAGATCTGTCCTCTTGTTTAGTGACGCCTGACTGTAACTGCAAAGCAGAGCTTGCTCACGCTGCACCCAGCAACACGAGGTTATACCCAGGAAACCAGTTCACTTACTGGGCTGTCATCCTGGCCACCGACTCCAAGTAGCAGTAGCCTGCAGCGGTGAAGTTGTCTTTGTACCTGCCCATTTCTATCGCTTCCAGCCACTCGCCCACAGAGCTGAAAGACGGGAAGGCTGAGAAGGTACGCTCGGTGAGGGGGATGGAGGTGCTGTGGGACCTGCCGACAAAGCGGGGCGGTGAGGAGGGAGGAGGGCACGCACACGCGCGGTGGGACTGGCCCGCAAAGAGCGGGCAGCAAGCATGAGGGTGGTCACCTGGTGCATGTGGAGCTGGGGCACAGCAGGGCCTCCGGACTCTGCACCATCTTGCTCAGGATGTTGTGGATGTGTGAGAACTTGGGTCTCTGGCTGCGGTCCTTCTGCCAGCAGTCGAGCATGAGCTGGTGGAGGGGCGGCTGGCAGTTCACCGGGGCAGGCAGGCGGAACCCATCCTCCACAGCCTTCATCACCTGCAGCACCAGAGGAGGGCAGAGGGGACGGGGTCAGGCGCTGTGACACAGATCGCAGACAAGCCCCTGGGGCAAACGTCCCCCCTCACACCCTCCTGGGAGCACCAGCATCTCCTCCATTCACCATGGAGCCACCTACACGCCAGCGGCAATGGCCACGCCGTCATCTACCGCGGGGCTGCCGGGTACTCACATCCTGGTTGGACATGTCCCAGTAGGGTCTCTCGCCGTAGGACATGACTTCCCACATGACGATGCCGAAGCTCCACACATCACTGGCTGGACTGAAGTGATGATACTGGATGGCTTCGGGGGCTGACCAGAGCACCAGGCTCTTCCCACGCTGGACGGGCAGAAGGGGAGAAACGACACGCTCACACAGGGGGATGCAGCCGATGCATGCGGTACCCGGACAGTCGCTCGCCATGCCCTGCCCGGCATCGCAGGGCAGGCACTGAGCAAGACTGCGTGCCACGTGCAGGGTTAGTACGAAGAGAAAACCTCTTCCTCAATTTGTTTTAAAACGGCCACACAACAATATGCTACATGGGAGTGCAAGTCCTAAAATATTAATGGGAGAGGAGAATGTCTCTGGGAAGAGCTGATGGCATTTTATACATTAATATTTAATGAAAACCATTTCAGAGCAGTGCAAACACACAGTCCCTCCACCGCGGCTTGCTCTCCTGTAATTAGCAATCCTCGTCTCGGTGTCTGCAGAGCCCCCTGTGTGCAAAAGGGGAAGCAGGTGACAGCCACCACAGCTAATCATAATTAACAACGGGGAGACCTTGACCCCAAAGCCGCAGCCCCGTGGTGGGAGACGGGTTCTCAGCCCCAGCTCTGCGGGCTGCTCCGTCCCAGCGGCAGCCAGCACCGGGGAAGCTGCTCAAGGGCTTTGCAGCACGACAGCCACCGCTGAGCGACGGCTCTGCCGGCCACGCTCGCCATGTCCGGCACGGTCGCACTTTGCCAGGGACTCTTCGGGATGCTCTGCCGGCGGAGCGCACCAAGTGTGCCTCGCTGCAGCTCGTGATAATGGCTGGAAAAGTCTTCCAAAAGTTCTCCTTTCCGCCACCAGCCTGCTCAGAACTGGCAAACGACCGCTGTGACGCCCGTACCCTGCACGGGGACACGGGCACCGGCTCCCTGCAGGCAGCACACATCAGCTGCCGCCTCCTCAGCGCTGCCAGCGCTCCCTGCAAACAATCCGCGCTCACCTGACTGAGGAATCTGTGCTCTTTAAAATATTAATGCCGCTTAATGTGATACGCTAACAGACCCAGCTGACGCAGGGCGTCCGCGGGGTACCAAAGGAAATACATCTCACTGCTCTGCGGTGACAAAACCTTTGCCACACCCCAAGTGAAAGGCGCCGAAGCAGCGCATGAAAGATGTGGGAGGGCGAGCGGGCCCCAGCGAGGGGCTCTGGGGCCTCGAGGCTCACGGGGTGCCTGCCCAGCCCCCCGGCTCCGCGCCCAGGGGCTCCGGGCAGCTTCCCCACGCGCAGGCAGGCACTCGGGAGACGCGCCGGCTAGCAGAGCTGATAAGGCGTGAGTGTGAATCAACCAGGACTTAAATTCTTAACTGAAATCCATGAATTTCCTTAGATGTGATAAAAGGGACATAAGGAACCCCGAGGCTGCCAGCGCTGCCTCCAGCCGCTGCCGCCCCTCTGCCGGGTTGTGCAGACGTGCGGCAGGGCTGCGGCCAGAGCCCGAGCCGTGCTGGACGGCTGCTGTGCTGCTCCCTGGCTAAACGCATCGGATTTCTAGTGCAAAAAGAAACTTTAAGATGCAGAGTCTGCATTCTTACATGAGGAAGGAAATGGGAGCCTAGGAAAAATACTGGTTCCGGAGTAGGATTGCTATGTGTCTTATTAACTCCGCCTGTGGAAGCCGGCTGACTTTGGATTTGATCCTTACTCAGCATTCAGAGCAGGACGCAAAGCTCTCCAGTGACACCAGGCCCCAGCCCAAGTGCTCCTGGCCATGGCCATGCATTGCAGCCAGGCAGATCCACCTCTGCCGAGGTTTTGTGGTCAGCATTTTGCTTTCGGGGAACGTTGACAATGACATCTGGAAATACGGCTTACCATGGTGGAGAAGATGGTCTCCATCTTATCTTCTTGCGGACGTCTGAAACCAGTTATTTTGCAAGCCAGGCTGCTGTTCACAAGGACTTTATGGGCAGCAAGGCTTTTATGTATGTAACCCATCTCTGCCAGGTACTTCATGCCAGAGGCAATCCCCTGCAACATGCAAACGAGCTGGGTGGCCGTGAACTGTCCCTCATGCTTCTGTAAAAAAGCGGAGGAAAAGCCAAAGGTGAGTAATGCCCTGTTCAAGCGGCACTGCCAGCAGAGCCCGAGCGGGCGGCAGACCCCGCAGTTACCACCGGCTCCCACCGCACTCACCCTCAGAAAAGTGTCCAGCAGGCCGTTGCCCATGTACTCCATCACGATCATCATGGTAGTCCCTGCACAGACAGAGAAGGAGCACTGCGTGAGCCCTGCCCACTGCTGAGGCAGCTCTAACCTGCAGGCACTAGAGACCCGGGCGCTAACCTCCAGCGCAGTCAGGACAAGGAATTTGTCTCAGACAGTTTGCAATGAGCAGTGGGTCTGAGGCTTTCCTATGGCTCACAGATGGGAATCCACTGGATCCCAATATCAGATGTTCTTTTAATCAGGACACTGAACCACTTCACAAAGGAGGACAGCACTACTCAGTGAAAGCAAAAGCAACCAGCTCAGCCCAAGACTCAGGACAAAAATACCTCCTTACCTAATGAAAAGGCTAGTTAAAATCAGCACACGTGCTCACGTTTCTTTGGATTTACATGAATATCTATTTAACTACAGCATCCGCAGACTAGTTCAGCACACACACTCCCATGAGAGCTGGGAACAGAGAGAGTCATCTGTTTTACTGACAGAACCCCACTTCAATTTGCTTTTATTAAGAGTGCACAGTTTTGCTGCTAAGCCAGTCCTGCTACCTGGATTTATTAAACTAGCTGTAAGCATTTTATTAGTCATCAGAATGCTAAAATAGCTAACACATGAGGAAACACCTGATTTGCAGAGAGCCAACAGTACTGCACCTCCAGCACCAGGTCATCACCCCGGACCAACGGCGCAAGCACCTTGCTGTGCTGTACAGCCCGGGACCCCCTCACCTCTGGTGATGACCCCCTCCAGGCGGATGACGTTGGAGTGGTCGAACTGGCCCATGGTGCAGGCCTCCGCCAGGAACAAGCACTGCTGCTTCTCCGAGCACCCTGCCCGCAGCGTCTGGATGGCAACTGGCAGCTCTCTCTTGCTGGGCAGCTTCAGGCATCCCCGGCAGATTTCCCCAAACTCCCCTGCGCAGCAGAGAGAGGAGTTCAACAGCCATGGCGGGACTTCTCTCGCAGCCCCTGCTCGGCACTGCACCTTCCCAAGGACCCCTGCAACCGCTTTCGCATCGCTCCTTGGTGCGCTGCCACACACCCCTCTGCCACTCCAGACCATGAGAGAACCAGCTACCGGCCAGCCACCTTCATGGCTCCCTCACAGCTCTCAGTATCGCTGTGTAAGGACAATGCTTTACTGAGCTGCTGCAACGCACTACGAAGACAGGTTTCATACCTATCTATCTATATATATATACACACACACACACACACCCCTGATACAAAGCAAAGGGCAGCAGCCCTCTTCTGCGAATGTGCTTCCCTTTTGGGGATATTTTTTTTGCTTTGGGACCCCAAAGTGCACTTCTGTAGCACAAGTGATGTGTCTTGCCGTGTAGACAAGCAAGACTTTCCCATCGCTAACCAGAGGATTTGCCAATCCATAAACTCAGGAACACGAGCCCTGCATGGCTGCAGGTTTCCCCCGCAGAGTCTGTCTTCTGTTTTACCATCCTCCCCCATCTTTGTTGAACACGCAACCCTTCACACAAGTTATCAGCATGTGATACTAAAAACACAACACAATTTCTTCCTCTTCTTCCTACACCTCTAAGCCACTCTCTGCTCAAGTGCATATTGCGCTTTTTCCCATGAAGAGAAGATTAACCCCTGGCCGCCGAGTCCATGGTCCCCGGCCTGGCCCTTTCTGCCTCGCAGCTCAGCACGTGAAGGTCTGCTCCTCGTGGAACAGAGCGCGGCACGGCCAGGAGGGTTTCTGCAGCCGTTGAGGCAGAGCATCCCACTCTGCACAGCCACGTGCTTGACAACAGGAGCTACCAAATTCATAACATAAAAGGCCAATATTGGCTTTACAGCAAAAATGTGTAGCTATAAAAAGCTTTATTGATTTGAAAGCCAGGTACTTGTTAGGTCAGCAGTGAGACAAATGCATTCCCAAATTCCTTATATTTAACTGTCTTCCTGACTGATTTCTTTCTTGATTTTTGAAACACCAATTGGCTTCTGAAAGGTATGTGGGATTAGCCTCAGCTCCTCCACTCAGCAACCACAAAGATAATCTCCTCTTCTCCTCAGTGTCCTCTTCCATTCAACACTGTCCCTTAAGCTGGTGGGCAAGCCCTTCCCTTTTCCCTTCCCGCAGCTGAATTTATCCTTAGGAAAAGAAACTACAAAGAACAATCGTGTTTCCCATGTTCTGGCACATATTAGTGATTAAGGCTCTAGGGCCCATTGAGTGGATTTTAATTTGCTTTTAAGTTGCAGGCAGTGAAGTTGATGAAAATCAATAAATCGTTAAGTTCACATATTTCTAAACAGTTTTCATGTTGCTGCCAAACTGCCCCGAAGCAGATAACTGCTGATGCTTTCCGGTCCCCACCGCACTCGGCTGGGTTGTACTTACTGCCTCAGAAAAACAAACGGGAATGCGAAATCAAGCTCCCCAACAAAATACTCACCAGCCCCACTCCCGTCTCCCCACCACAAGCACGCACCCCCCCGAGACAAGAGCAAGAGCAAAGCCGTGCGGCGCTGACGGTGGCAAAGGACGAGGAGCTGCCCTGGGAGCCGACAGCAAGGAGGGCAGAGCCCACGGGCAGCGGCGGGTGGGCCGGCACGCGCCCACGGCACTGCGGGTCGGGCAGGACCGCAGCAGCAGCGTCACGGCAGCACCGCGGCCCTGGCTGCCGGGGCAGGAGGGGAGCGCTCCGGCCGTGGCACGTACAGCCCACGGCACGGCCACTGCCCCACGGCACAGCCACCGCCACAGAGGGGCTGGCGAGAAGGAACTTGCCTGTCCCAATGATCCTCTCAATTTTAACGCTAGCGTTATCCAGCTCTTTGGCAAAGAGGTGCACGGCCTGCATAGGGTCTTCACAAGTGTCAGGGTCGATGTACGTCCTCCTGGTTGGCACTTTAACTGCAGGAGAGCAGGAAACGCACAAAGGGCATGTGAGAAAGGCTCAGCAGAGCTCCTGCCCGCCTGCCCCCGGAAACGCTCTCGCAGGTTATCCATCTCCAGGTCTGCTGGCAGGACTACCTTGCCACCTTTTTATAAGCAAAGCAAAAGACACAGCTTTCAGGTTGCTAGGAAATTTCTTGCAGGATTACATGAACCGAATCGCTCTGCTCCACTGCCGCAACCCCCGGGTTAAAGCAGAGCGGCTCCTTCACCCTAGTGCAGCTCCCTCCCAGACGGAGCCTATCTGCCACCCTTGCTAATCCTCAAGTATCCAAATCATCTCTGTTCCCAAGACCTCCAGGAGAGATAATTATAGTAATGAGCAACAGCCATGTTCCAGGTCCCCTTGATTAGCAGCATGGGCAGCAGAATTCCTCCCACAGGCAGCCACCATCTGCCGCACAGCCAGCAGCCCTGCCTGGCAGCACACCCGGCAGCACCGCGCACAGCAACCCCAGCCCTGCAGAACTCCGGGGGGAAACAGCCGCCTGCTTGCTGGGGCCTCTTCAAAACCCTAAGTCACATCTCCTGAAAACAGACAGCCGAAACACATCAGCTCTGCCGCTGGCCGGGCCCCTGCTAGAGCACTGCTGCGTCTCCTCCTCTCCGGGAAGGGGTCACACCACGCCAGGCTTCCCTTCCACCCCGGCTCCATTCGCCTTCCCGGGACGGGGCGGCTGCTGCGCTCCCTCCTCCTGCACGGAAAACCTTTGTCAAGGCACGAGGCCCTTCAAAGCCAGCTGAAATGGCCAAGCTGCATCTGAGAAGCACGAAGGCTCTGCTGCTTCTGACATGCTTCGGGGAGCAGAAGAGCATGTGTGTGCTTCACAGGCATATGCCAGGAATCAAATGAACTCATCAATCCTGACATCTGAATTTCTGTTGACAACTGTTGTCTGCAAAATTATTGCTGCTCAGTAATCAAGAGTAGCCCCAGAAAACAAAGCTGTATTCTCACGTAGCCATTTGTGAAAAGCTGACGGAATAATTCATACACCCCGTGGAAAGCTGAAAGCATTCCCATTTCCTCTGGCACGGCAGTGACCTGCGTATGGGAAGGACGGACACTGGCTTATGAAGCTGTCAAGCCCGCTGTCCCCAGAGAGCCTGACTGCGCTGAGCCACTGCTCTGGGATAATGCGGGATGACAACAGTTCAGAAGCAAGGATTCAGGGCTGCTTTGCTGGGAGCTGGGTTATTAATAGCAACAAATACCGGCATCCCCACACAGTGGCCAGGCTTCACTTACAGTGGAAGTACAGCTCCTCATCCCCGTCCTGGCTGGCTTTGCTGTACCCACACTGCCTGCAACAAGAGTGAAGATGCACACCATTACCTGGGCAGCAGCCTCCCGCTGGGTGCAACAGCCTGAGGTCGCAGTGCTCAGGAGCAGCCCAGCCCCAGGAGCCAGCAGCCTGTTCAAGCCAGCTCCCAGCTCAGAGCCAGCTGCCCCGTGCTGCTGGGAGCCCCTGCCGTGGGGGTCCGCTTCAGCTCTCCTCCCCTGCCCCAAACCTCCTCTGCCCGTGCCCCAGCTGAGCCGCAGCTCCGCTCACCTCCTCCAGACCATCACACCGATCACCATGGACACCAGCACCATCAGCCCAGCGATGGCCACCACCGCGATGATGAGGACGGGGTTCTGCTCGCTGGAGGCCACTGTCACTGCGGGAGGGAAGCAGAGCTGGTTGGCAACGCGCCCTGGGGCAGGTCCAAGGCACGGGGCAGCCCTGGCCGCTCCTCCAGCGCCAGCCTGCATCCTCCAGCAAGGCTGCGGGGCAATCCACCCACAGTGCCAGGCCGCTTTTCACCATCCTCACAACAATTCACATCCTGGTTCAGTTGTAAGAGCTTGAGCTGGTGCAATCAGACCAACACGCAGGGCAACACTGCAGGGACGGATGGAGCAACCCCAGCGCTGTCACACCAGGCTCCTGGTTTTGACAGCACTGAGGACAGGTTCCTGTTTATCGGAGGGACATACTGAAATGTACGGCTTACAAACAGTATTCCTTCATCAGATTAATCCCTTCCCTTCCTCCTTTTGCAAGCAGGGGTATTAGAAAGCCACGTACTATATAAAATTTTTTTTGGCTTCAATTCATTCTGAAAATGTCTTCTGTGTGGCAAACGGATGCAATTTAAAGCCCTGTTAAACACAATCTGCGAGAATCATACTGAGCCAGCCACCTCAGGGCTTTCATTTCTAGCCAGGGTGGGTTATTAAGCCGAAGCCCTACCATCTCTCCAAGCCCTCTTTCAGTCAGTAAAATAAGATGCTTCTGGACTATAGTTATGAATGGAAACTGTGAAAAGGAAAAACCCCAGCAACTAACACTGATACTGGCTGACTTTATTCAGCCAAACGGCTAACAAGCCAAGCGTCTCATGAGCCAGGACGGCAGTGGGGGTAAGCAGTCATCTCCTGTCTGGGGCACACATCCAAGGCCAGCTGGATCTCCAGGCTGGCCTTGCCTCCTCTGCTGCAGCCCACGCATCGGCCACCCTGTCTGTGCAGACCTGGGCAGGACCGTGCCCTCAGCAGTGACACCGGCAGGGACCAACACTTGCTCTCTCCCAGCGTTGTTTGGTGACCCCACGGAAGGGACCTGGTGAGATCTGTTGCAGCACCAACATCGCACCAAGGCAAAACAGCCCCGCAGTCACTCCGGCTCTGCTAAGCCCTTTCTGGGGCAATCTCACTCAAAGAGAAGAGACTCTGTCCCCAGCCTCTACACCAGAGAGGAGCCAGAGACTGGCTGCCCTCGTTGACGAGCACCAAGAGCGAGGTCAGACACCTCCAGGACAGGCAGGCCAGCAGCAGCAACCTTGTTAAAACCAAATAAGAAAATGCAATTAACAGCAAGCCCTGGGAAGCACCTGCTTTTAGACCCAGAGCAGCAGAATCAGAGGAACAGATGCTGCTCCACAGAGCCAAAAGCATCTGGGGCAGGAGCAGCAAGCAGCAGCATCCCCACGATACAGCTCATGCTTCACGCCTGCATGTGTAAGGGACGATGAGCCTTGCCAACACTTACACTCTGCCAGCGTCTCCACTTCAATACTAGGGCTGTGGTTTCCATAGTCTGGCGAGGAAGATGTCCGGATTTGGAAAATATAGAGGGTGCCAGGCTTCAGGTTATTGACCGTCACGGCTGCGGATGTGGTTTTCACAGTTGAGTAACTTTGATCTCTCTGATCCTGTGAAATAATGATACACTGAGATCTAGCTGGACTGACAGCTGCGCCACGGAGCAGGCACAGCACACTATCTTCGCCTCGCCTCTGGGTCTCATCAGGACAGTCTATCTAAACATAAAACCTTCAACAGAAAGAATACATCTACTAGATGTCTCGTTAATAGAAATTACACAGAAAGGTCACATGAAATGGCAGACGGAGCCAGATGATGCACTGTGAAGACGGGCGGAGGACGGGGTGGCGAGGAGCAGCTGTGCCACCCCACACGGCTCCTCTCCTCCTCGCTCCCCCGTGCCGGGGCTCGGCTGCTGGCACCCTCCAGCCCCCTCCCACTCCCCTGCTACGGCTGCTCGAGCCCTGGGGGTACACACGCGTGTATTAGCACCTGCTGAGTAATCAAAGCTGCCAGCAGCCCTGTTCCCTGGGGCTTTATTCACTTGCCCAGCGACCTACAGATCCCCCTGCCTCCCCTGCGGGAGGGCGATGGGCAGCCCCGCTCCTGCCGCAGCTGCTGGACGGGGGATGGCAGGACGGGCTCTGCCAGGCAGCCCGCGGGACGTGGGGTGACTTGCACCGCTTCTGCGTGCCAGAGCAGCAGATCCCCGTCCGCCTCCTCCCCACGCTCTGTAAAGCAAAACAAGCCCCAGCCCTCCCCTGAGCTCCCACCAAACTTCGCATGCTACCCCGCAGCCACCACCGGAGATTGCTCTCCCAGCCACGTCGGGTCCTTCCGCACAAACTTCCCTGAAGAAGAGGAGGCCACTGCCACCGCAGTCCCGGACCGGGGTTACCCGAGGCCACTTTCCACCAGGAGCAGGGCCAGGCCACGTCCCGTGGCTGCAGCACCGGCCCCTCTGGGATCCCACACGCGTGTGCTGCACCCTCGCTACGCCGGGGACCAGCCCTGACGAGCATCCCAGCCCCGCGACCTGGCACCAGCGCAGGCAGCAGCCGTTCATCGCACCGCTCCCAGGGCCCAGGATGTCGATGCGAATCGCATTTTCCATTTGATACGCTTTCCTTCTTGAATCTCCATAGTTAAATTATGTCTTTAAAAGCAAAAAGTAGCAACTAAGTTGATTTTCATGCCAGCATCAAGATTCTTATTTCAGTGAATAATTGCTGAGCTATGGTTTGAATTCCCTACCCAAGAAGGACATTTCCTCATTTCACGTACCCTGAGTATCTTGTTGCTGCAGCCCATTTGCACAGGAATTACCGTCTCGGGCTTCAGCATTTACCCTCACCCACAGATTCCTCCTTTCAAATCTATCAGATGCTGAAAATCACATTAATATGAATCAGCTTCAAGGTAGTTTGTTTCTAAATACAGAATGCCAACATGTCACCTGCACAGTTTGCTTGACATGTAATCAAGTTTCATAATGAGCCTGAGCACACACAGATAAGGTAATTTGTGGAACTGTGTCATAAACTGCTTTTATTTTGATTTACAGCATCGCCCCTGCTCTCTGCCCACCGGTGTTTCTTCTATAAATTCTCAACCCACCACACCTGTCAAATAACAGCTATTTTTAAAATTAAGAGACTGTCATAAAAACGTTTGCTTGTGCCCCCTCCCATGTGGAACATCACTCACAGCTCACTGAAGTCACAGGTTTGGTGGCACTCAGACTAAACCAGTGAAGACCACAAGGCCCAGCACTTTCCCAGAGAGCAGGCTATGAATACAGGTGTCATCTCATCAGATTTAGAAACCCCGTATGGTTTAGCAGTCCCTGGCTAGCAGGCTAATGGCAAGCATCCAGCCTCAGTTTTCTAATGTCCCTGAAAAAAGCCACCCAATGCATAAAAAAAAATGAGAATGAATGGAAATTATGAGCTTTACTCTTTCTCCCAGGGAGACGCCAACATTAGGGTTGGATGAAATCTTGCTGCAGAGATGGGGGAAAAAAACCACTAATTAACATTTACTCTACAAATATTCCATACTTCCTAAAATTTGCGTAAGCAGATTGCATAACAGTGTCGGAGAGGAAAATACTTTATTGCCCCCATTTGAAGTGCTCCTCTTTCGAGTGCCAGTAAAACCTTCACAACAGCACCGTACACAGACACGGGCTCCCTGCCTCCCTCCCCGCCGCTCCGTCCCACGCAGCGGGGGCCGGCTGCGACCGGGAGCAGCAGCACCGGGCACCGCGCACCCGAGGGCAGACTGGGCTGGCCAGGGAGGTACCCGGGGCACGATCCAGAGCTGGAGCCAGCCCCAGCACCTACCTTCTCGTAGTACTTGACCTCGTACTCGGTGCCATTAGCAGTCGGGAAGCCCGGCTCCTGCCACGACAAGGAGACGCTCTTCTGCTCAACCCTATCCGTGCGGATGTCGGTGACGGGAGTCGGCGCTGAGGAATCAGAGAGGAAAGCAGTGGGTGACGGCGGTGCTGCCGGGGGCAGAGCGTCCCCCCTCTCCGGCAGCGTGCCCCACACCCTCCCTGCGGCCAGCAGCACCCACACGCCCCCTCTCCACGCCAGCACAGTCTGGCACACTTTCTCTCCAGACCCTGCAAATTGCTCCTCACTCCCAATTCATCGGAGCCAGGTCTAGGCTAGCACAGGCTGTAACATGGCACGTGCTGTTGGACAGGAGTGGTGAAAACACTCTTCGTACACAAGAAGTGTTTCAACAAGATGAAAAGAAAAAAGAAATATTCTTGGTTTCTTGCGCCAGTGCTGCAAACACACGCTGAGCCACGCGCACACACAGAACGGCGCAGGGGCCGGCTCGCAGCCCTGGGCGCAGGGACCGCAGGGCAATCCCCACCAGGAGCCCGCGGCCTCTGCAGGAGCGCACAGCGCTGCTCGCTTCGCGAAGCGGCAAGCGACACCGGCAGCGAGGCCAGCCCGGCGCTTAACGCGGGGCTTGCTCCTGCAGACGAAGTTAAGTGCTCCCTGCTGTTTTATACGATTCCCATCAATAAAATATCCCACAGATGCCCTCCTTTATCTCTCAATCTAGCAAACAGACTGAAGAAACTTGAGCAAGTGATCCTGACTGTTACAAAGACATCAGGAAAAGTCACACTCACTTAGTGATCGGCTGTAGAGCAGAGCCCACGGCACACGCCAGCAAAGCAGGCACCAGCCTCAAACATATTTTAAAGGGACTAAGGAAAATCACACAGACTACAAAACATTTCACACTGTGAAAAAAATGTGTTTCGCATCAATATTTTAAGCTCCCCTAACATTGCGTCTATTCTGAAAAAGCAAACATTAAATTATTCACCACTCTGCCTGATTTCATAAACTCCACTCTGCTGTACGTGGGTTAACTCCTCTTAATTAACCAGTGTACCATCAGAAAAGGCATAAACCTAGATGTGGGCGCTGTGCCCCTCCACTGAACGACCCGCTGCATCCGAAACCCGACGGCGGCCCTTCGAGAGGGACAACAGCCAGCACTTACAGAGCTGAACCACGCAGCAGAGCGAGCCTTCTTAGTGCCCAGCCCCAGCTCCGGCACCCAGCCGTCTCCAGGAACGCTCGCCCCACGCGGTCTCGGAGCTGGGGCAGGGCAGAGCAGACCACAATCCACCCGTTTGCTGTCCACTGCTCCCGGCGTGGGGCGAGCGGCAGCTGGAGGGACACCAAGTGCCATGGCCCCCGAAGACTCCTGCGGCCCCGCACGACGACCCTGCCCATGCCGGGCAGAGCCAGCCTCTCCGCCAGTCACCCCAACACAAACAATGCACTGGGCACTGTCCCAGGCAGCTCCTGCGCCAGGGTCCTTCTTTCCAAACCAGAGACGCAGCCTCATCAGTTACCGCACAGCAATCCCAGGCCTGATGCCGCTGCACAGAGGGCAAAGACCCTCGCCCCGGGGCCGGCTCGTCCTATGCCCCCCAGACCCTCCCGGCCGGGGCTGGGCTGGTGCTGTACCGTCTGCTTCAGAGGACCTAACTCAGCACAAACCGCTTCTCCACAGCCTCAGAAAGGAGAATGCATTTCTGCACTGGCTGCATTATTAATCTGCAACAGATTTAAAAGCCCTTTAAGATAGGAGCCGATGCCTGCCGGGAATACAAATGGCGTCGTCCCACAGTGAACATTTACATAGCTAATGCAGCTCTACTCCTGCAGGTAAACAGCTCCGTTCTCTCCTCAAACACACTTATTTAGCCCCATGCTGAGGCCAGATTAGAAAAAACACCGTATTAATTTTGCCTCCTGCAGACTAAATAGCATCTTTTCTTTTCCCCTGCAAATACAATGAACAACTGCTAATTCCCTCTTGTGACTGCTGAAGGGGAAGGGCAGTGTGAAAGCTGCACTCAGATATATTTAGAGGAGCAGGGATCTGACAGCTAAATAGGGTCTTGTTTCTTTGTTTAATTTTCCCTCTGAATCTGCATATCTGCAGCCAGAACTTTCCTGCTGCTGCCAATGACTTCCCCGAGACCATCGCACCACAGCTGCCGAGGAAGTCACTGCTGCTTCAGGTGTTCCTGAAGTCTCCCTTTCCCCTTGTCACAGCCCTTCTCTGGTGGGCTTTCATGATGAGGGGCTCCAGGTCTCGCTGGAGACGCCACGCTCCGCAGAGCGGCTCCACAAGCTGTGCCACCCATGGCTCCATGTCCTGCCTGCACCCCTGAGCTCGCTGCCCAGGAGACGACCTTCTCCCCGTCTGTGCCCATGGCGCAGGTTAAGCATCACTGCCACACCTTGCCCGTGGTGCCCAAGCGAGAGGAGCTGGCGGCAGGACCACCCCGGGAGGGAGACCTTCGGCAGCAAAAAATGTCAGTGTTCCAAGAAACTTCCCGAGCCTCAGCTAATTCTGAGCCACCATCTGCATCCGGAGACTCGACAGCTCGACAAGAGACATTGATTTTGAACAGATTACAAGATTAATTATGCCATAGTCTCTATGCGCGTTTCAGCTCCTTCAGGAGCATGCAGTGTTGGGTAAGGGGTCGAGATTCCCACGTACACAGAAGAAAAGCTGCATCACACAGACGAACGCCTAAGGCGCGGGTTGGTATCATGGACTTGCTGCTTCACTCCCTACAGAGGACGGGGCACTTGCTGCCCTTACCCAGCCTCTTGCCCCCTACCCCGACCCGAAGCCCCCAGCGAGGAGGCAGCTCCTGAGCGCCAGTGCCCCTGCCCTCTGCCTGGCACCAGGCGGGAGCCTCTCGAGGAACGGCTCCTCGTCAGACCTCGTCAGGCTCCCCCCTCCCTAGCTTGTACGCTGGCTCAGGAATGGAAGATCTTCCCGGAGCTAAATCCGTCCTTGAACAGCAAAGATCCTAATGAGGAGTGACACCTCCACTGAAGAGCCGTCTGCGGCACAGCACCCACCCAACAGTCTCACAGAAATTATTATCTGAGGGCAGAGGAAGCAACAACACGTGCAAAAACATTTGATCAAATGGTGGGAAAATTATTTATAATAAGATCAAAGTTTAATCTCTTCAGATGAAATTGTTAGCCAGTTCCTGCCAAGAGGTATGTGACGATCATCTGTCTCCGTTAACTGTGGCTTGGCAAAGGGTTTTCATGCCAATTATTAATGTAACCGCAGAGGAATAGGCAAGGACACGAGAAGCCAGAGCTGATTTTCCTCTGGCACAGCTACCAACTGTGGAGGGACCAAACCCCGCCGGCCGGCCAGGGGCCATGTCCGCGCAGGCAGGCTGGCTGCTCGCTCCCCCTCACGTAAGGGAACAGAAATGTGAAACATGAAGTGGAAGGGGACACTCACAGTAAGAAATTGTGCCACAGACCAGCACAGAAGACAGACAAAATCAATTTTTTGTCTCCAAAGGATAGCCAATATTTGAATTATCTATGTTAAGGAGGGCTTTTTGTGAACAGACTAAAAATTTTGCTTCTTTGAAGGTAATTCTTTGTGATTTTTAACTGCAGCCAGATCGCAGAGCAGACTCCCCCTTCAGACCCAGGCTGTCACCCAGCTCAGCGCCGGGGCAGAGAGCGGGGCCACAGGCTCCGCAGGCACAGCCAGCTCCCCGCCTGCCCGCGGCGCCAGCCGAGATGCCTCGGGAGCGCTGCAGGTCGGTCTCCATCTCCCGCTCCCACCTGTGCCGCCCGCCACCGCGGAGCACCGGGCCGGTGCCACCGCAGCAAGCTGAAGGGAGTCGGGCACTGCCGCAGCACCAGGCGTGCAGAGCCGAGGACGGTGCCCATGCCGCCTCCAGACCCCGCGTCCTCCAGCGACGAAGCCACCGGCCGCCGCGCAGACCCACGCAGCCCAGCAGTGACACAGGAGGGTAAGGCAGCGTGGGCAGCCGTGTTCTTGGTGCGACGGGGGAGAGGCACCGCTCGCCTCCAGCCACCACGCACTACGCAGCAGCCATACCTGCGGGGCCGGTGGAGACGTTCACCTCGGCGTACTGCTGCCCCGACAGCGGGCTGACGCCCGAGACGCCGTTGACAGCCGCCACGCGGATGGTGTAGTTGACGTGAGGCAGCAGGTTCACCAGGGTGACGGTGCGGTCCACGAGCCCCGTCTGCTGCGGCACGAAGCCCACACCGCTGCCGCACTGCTCACAGCGGCCCCGCAGAGCCGCCGGGCACCGGCCGCACCACAGGCTGTAGGTCAGGTCGCTCCGGCCGCCCGCGTCAGCAGGGGCACTCCACTCCAGGACCAGCGACGACTGCCGCAGGCTGTAGACCAGGTTCCTCGGGGCGGAGGGTGGACCTGGAAGCAGAAGAGCGCCCGTGCACAGGCGCCAGGCCAGCGGCACTGCCCGGGGAGGAGGGCGAGCCTGCGGGGCCCCGGCAGCAGCAGCACAGGCACTGGCGGCAGAGCAAGAGAGCGCGGTCCTGGGCAGCCGGAGCACATGGCCACCCCAGGGACACGGACGCATGGATGCACAGATCACGGTGGGGACACCGGACAGAGGATCCCCGCCGAGGGACGCTCACGCAGCGCACGAGAAGTGCCCGGCTGGACCCGGCGGCTCCCCAGGCTCGGCTGCGAGGGCCCCGGGACACAGCCGCCGGTCGGACACTGCCCAGCCACGCTCGCTCTCGGGCAAAGCGGGAGCGCTTCTCATTGCTGCGCAGGCAGCTCTGCAGCATCCATCACTGGAGTATAGCTGGGGTCCAATCCAATTAACTAGAGGCCATTTAATTAAAATCTGTGATCTGTATTGACTAAATGACTGTGCCCTATATTTACTAGGGAGTCTACAAGCTTGACCGCAATCATCAGATTGTGGGCTCAGCCTGCAAGCTCCCCGGCGCAGGAACAGCCCCTCACCCCCTCCCCGCCGCAGCAGGACCCTAGTGCAGACGGGACACGTGTGCCCAGGCACAGCTCCCACGGGCTGGCGGGGGGACAGCCTCGGACAGCCCCCGGCAGCCGCCCGGCTCTGCGCTGCAGGACAGACGCGGTGTCTGGATGCCTTACAAAGAGACACCATTTCAGCGAGACGTACGTGTGCAGGAGGCAGATGGTGGGTCTGACGGGGACCTGGAGTAGTTCTTCTGGCACAAACAGAACGTGGAGGCTTCCTCATGCGTGAAGCTGTGCTCAGGGCAAGGAGAGCAGAGAGGGAGACGGAGGGAAAGCTTGTAAAATCCAGGAAGGCAAGCTGAAAAGACGGAGAGAGGGAGTTATGGGAAGAACACCACAAGGTGAATAGGGGACACATTTGATGACTGCATTTCCCCATTTCCTGGGACATCCTTTGCCCGCCACTCACCAGCAGATATCACACTCCAAGCTACCTTCCCTGAGCACCCGCACAATCCTGGCTCCAAGAGAGATGTCCCTTTGGTTTGACCCAGTAGGGACATTTGGGTGCTGTGTCTCTGCACTGACTCCCAGGCTGTGGGACTCTTTCAAGAGGCTGGGAAGGGGCTGAGGAATGGTCAGACATCAGCTGGAGAAACGCGTGAAGGGAGTGGGAGGTTCTGGAGGAATGTTGGGGATGGGATGGCTGCAGAAAGATCCAGGATATGGAAGACACATGGCTTGGGGTTTAGAGTCAGGTGAGCAGAGCAGAAATCACAAGAGAGCCACAGTAAGATGCAGCAACAAGCCCAAAAGCGGAGGAATATTGAAAACAGAGAAGTCAGAGACCTCATCGGTCACCAGAGGTTCACACACAGATACATCCATACCCAAGCCACGTGGCCTTGTCACCGGCAGCTACGGCTTTACCACTGCAGATCGTACAGCACTCACTGCAGGCAGTGAGCTATGTACTGAAGTTGAACAGCAGCAGTATAAATTTGCTTTTATAGGCCATACACCCGCCTTCCTTATCCATTGAAAAGTACCTTTGATACAAACACAAGTTATTCACATGCTGGTCAAGGATTTGCTTGATCTTTACTACAAGCAGCAAGCAGCCTAGAAGCAATACCCCTAGCAGGACACCCGGAAGCTACTTCTGCATAAAAGACTTACCACTTTACAAAAACAACTAAAAAAGGCTGCAAAACTCCATAAAGCAGTTTGCAGCAGCTTCAATTTGACCATACAACACCTGAAAAGCGAGCAGCCTGCAAACAAACACGTGCCCGTCGCTGCTGGGTGCCCTGCGCGCACCTCCCGCCTGCTGCGCAGCCGTCCCTCGGCCGGCAGCCCCTCCGCGCCGAGGGTGACCCCAGCGGGGCCAGACCGAGGGGCAGGACTGCGGCTCACCTGGATTGCAAGCCAAACAGAAGCACTCGTGTTTCGCTCGGCTTCTTCATCTTCTCGGTGTGGTGCTGCTGTCTGCTATCCCTTCATCAGCTCCCTGAACAGTTAAACTTAATCACTTGTAAAGTTCCTAGATGAACAGCTCCACTAACGCACTCCCCTCTTTTATCATTTTTAAGGAGTTGGCTGCTGAGACTGTTCCTTTTAAAGCAGATTATTCCAGTGCACCCTGGTTCATTAATTTTTAGCATGATATAAAACTGGCAGCTACAGCTGTGATCTGAGGACAAAGCACTAGACACAGCACAGGGCGGAGAGGATCCTGCCCTGGGATGCTGAAAATGGGTGAACATTGAAGGGGAGGTTATTCCACCTACCACAAGGCTTTTAGAAATCCAGTGCCCTGTAGTCACGCGCGGGGAGGGACCGCAGCACCGTGGCTGAGGTTTGTGCTCCCAGCCGTCCCTTCACCCCCCGGCCGCTGGCACACGACGGACAGCAGCTTGGCAGAGCTAGGAGCAGCAACGCACAGGAAAGATTTTTGCTTCTTTTACACAACAGATACAGCCTCTCAAGGGCTGCCTAAAAGCCTTGCTCCTTGCCAGACAAGTTCTTGTGCTGTTGTGTCACCCAGCGCAAGCAAAGCCTGCAGAAAGGAGCAGATTTGGCCTCCTCAAGCCCATACCAGTCATGCCCAAGCAACGAAGAGAGACTTCCTCGTACCTGGAATGGAAATTGCAACTTTCCAACTGATGTGGACTCAACGCTACATTTCTCTAGCAAAACTGAAGAGTTCAATTGTTAAAATGGAGAATAAAAACATTGGAAACCTTTAAAAAAATGAAGGAATCAAAATTAGCAGATTACTCCTGGATGCCTCTTGGTGGAGGTTCCTAGCTGAACCAGACAAGATGAGCATTTCAGCACCTGCTGCAGTCACCCAGACACACAGGGCGGCCTCGTCGGTGGGCTCTCACCAGCAGAGCTGGTGACCGAGCTGGACACCGGACCCCGCAGCGGTGACTGGTGACGCACGGGTGTCTCTCGCCTGCAAAGTCGGCACTGGGCGAGATGACCCGTGCCCCAGAGGCCCCGTTGCTCTCACTGGCTGTGCTGGAAGCCCAGGCACCCCCGCCAGCTGCCAGGGTCCGCCAGACAGCTGGAGCAGCCTCTCCCAAGAGCTGCTGGAGGACGGATTTCTAGGAAACTGTGGGTTTCTAGGAAGAACGGATGTTTGCTCCCTGATCCTGCAAACTCTCAGCAACAGCCACTGCCAGTACGGGACAGGAGAGCCTGCGGTTCTGTATCCACCACTGCTGTCTCACAGTCTGCATGGCTCCAACATCAGACAAAGCTAACCTTTAAAAGCACAGGCTTGACAAACACAACAGAGAAGTAACATTAAGACAGCGAGCCGCAATGCATAGTAAATGTTATTCCCTACGTAGGGTGCTAGATAAAAAGGAAAAACTAGCAAATGTTTAAATTACTCCCAGAACTGCCAGCTTCCTCTTTATATTTGAGAAACGAAACCAAAACTAAAATTACATTCATACGACAGAGACGTAGTTTGCTTTTTCCCTTAGTTAGACAGCACTGATCACAACACGGGGCAGAAATATCGCCCCAACGCCCCGCACGCACAGGGCACAGCCACTTCCAGAGAGCCAGAGCCTGAGAGCACATCCAACCACGAAGGAGGCGGCAGCCAGATTTCAACAGAGAAACCCACCATAAGCATCTAGCACTTGGAGGTCTCTGCGGAAAGAGCCACCAACAGCAAGCCGAACACGTGCTGCGCCCACCCCCGAGAGGCAGGGAACCGGCAGACCCCCAGACCCCGCGCGATGGGAACAAGGTTTGAACTTCTCCGAACACCAGAGCGGTTCCCCCCAGCTCTGCAGAGACCCGAGCGCACGCCCAGAGCCGGCGCTGCCACTGAACCAGCGCTCGTCCCCGTGCTGGGAGGGCTCGGGGAGTCGGACACACGCCCTGAGAGCGGGGCCATGATGGCAGCTCATGGGCTTCCGTGCTGGGCATCCACCGCAGCCTCCATCTGCTGCGGCTCCAGCTCGTCCCTCCCCATGGGGAGAAGCCCATCTCGTTACGGCGTCAAAGTCTGAACACTGGTGCGAGGTTCCTGCTCGCACCCTCTGTCAGGCGGAACAGAAAAATCAATCTTGTTTACAAACTTGATGGGACCTGAGCACTAAACCCAGCACGTCCCGCCACCATACCTCGGATTTAAAGGTGAGCCTGACAGTCACATAAATTTGACATCTTGCATTAGGAAACTGAACGTTTTCAACTACAAACATCTTCCAGGTTGTCTCTCTCTGTTTTCTAATCACAAGAAGAAGTTTATGGACGTTTCTGTCAGAAGATATGCTGGTTAGTAACTGCACAGAACTCCTCCGCTTGCATTTCCCAGGAACACGGGCACGCCAGCCCTGCGCCAGCACGTCCCACGAGGAGCCTGGGCGCAGCTCGGCCGGGGGCCTTACTTGTTAATTTTGTTCCTCGGTTGTCTGAACCTTACGCTTGACAAGAACAAAAGTGCCCCAGCACACGCGATGCGTCATGTGTGCACCTCCGTTTCTTTTCTCAGATAAACTCCCACTCCCTTGCACCTCATCCCACCAGTGTTTTTCTGGTCCCCAGCTGGTTTACGTGTCCCTGTTATTTCACAGTGCTCGTTTTTGCAGGGGGGAAGGGGCAGCTCTCAAGAGATCAGGCCATCAATTTATAGAATGAAATTCTCTTTTTTGTACACTATTTTCTATCCTATTCCTTGTCCTCTGGTACTACTGCAACTTAATTATTAAATAATAAAATTCAATAATACATTCTCCTAGAGCCAAAGAGAAGCAGCTGGATAGGTCAGACAGATTAATTGCCTCTCTCTGGCTCCATCATCGCTGCCCACACAAGCTACTCCCTGATCACCCGGCGTGCCTGATCCATTGCACTGACAGAGAGCGCACGTGTTCCCTCCTTGATCTAACGCTGTATGCACACACGATCTAACTAGTAGCAGAACAAGCCACATTGATTTGTGCTGCAGCTTGGCAGATTACCCGGCATGACACACCCACGGGAAGGGTTTCTCTTTACCAACTCATCTGCTGTAGCTCCTCGGACAAGAGCAGACAGCTCTATCCAGAGGAGAAGGCAAGGTCCTCTGTCACGCTCAGCCGGTGCCATAGGGAAAGCAGGGGCAATTGAGGATGCAGCATTGAAAAACCACATGGTTTTCTACTCAGCTGGTGTGGGACAGCTTTAGCTTTCCCTCCCCAGCAGTTCAGACATCTCCACCTCACAGCACCACGAAGCCTGCCAACTAGGTGTTTCCAAGCGCAGCTCTTGGGCATAACCTTCCTCTCCAGGCAGGGACTCGGAGTCACAGCTCCAAGGATGCTGAAGCTGCTCCTTCACCAGCAACGAGCTCAACATTTTCTAAGCTGCAGCGAGCCAAGTGCACAAGTTTTGGCCTAAAAATTGGCAGAAGAGTTCCCCAGCTGAAATCCTGATTAATCAGCAAAAGGGCATCAGAGTTTGCGCAGCTTTATCTTGTTAATCAAAGAACAGTGATTACAAGTGACTCGCTATGTGCATCAAGTAGGACAGCCTGACGGGAGGACACAGCCTCTGTAAGCTCCGGGGTTGATCGTAGTCACTGTTCAAGCGAAGCATGGCCAAGATTTTACATGCAGCAGTAAAATGAAGTTATTCATCCCCCTGGCAGTATTTACCAGCTGGTCAGCAGCCTTTTACATTGTGCACTTACCATACCCACTGCCGCAACAACTGACTACCTCAAACAATCAGGTTAGTCTTTGTTTCCATACTTCAAAAAGAAAAGATTAACCACACTGACAAGAGGGAAACTGGGACAGAACAACTGTATGATTTATCTTCCCTGTGAGGGTGGTGAGGCCCTGGCCCAGGCTGCCCAGAGAAGCTGTGGCTGCCCCCTCCCTGGAAGGGTTCGAGGCCAGGTTGGACGGGGCTTTGGGCAACCTGGGCTGGTGGAAGGCGTCCCTGCCCATGGCAGGGGGGTTGGAATGAGATGCTCTATAAGGTCCCTTCCAACCTGAACCATTCTGTGATTCAGGAATAAAACTACTTAACCCAGAAAACTCCATGTTAATATTAATACAAAAAATCAGGCAAAACCCACCAAACATACTTCCTGCCCATCTCCATAGCTGGAAAAAACATGTGTGCATGCGCGTGTTCCCTTCTCCACTTCTCCGGTCACGCTGTGCTACGCTGCTGACAGAGACGGACTCACCTGAAGATCCCACCTGTGGTGCAACTCGGGAAGACCCTTCTAAAGACCGCTTCAGGACGCTGCTGTGGGTCTGCGCTTCCTGGCCCACCTCTATAAAACCAGTGACAGATGCTGGCATGGCCTCCTCTTGCCTTCAGCCATGACCCCCCTTGCCCTCCTGGATATGGGTGTGGACCACCACAGCTCTCGCACCTGGGCCCCGCACCGTGCACCGGAGATGCTGCTTCCTAACAAAAAGGTTATTAGCGATTCTGTACATACCAAGGCGGTTTCTGTTAAGAGCGGCCGTGCTGCGGCACAGCACCCAGCCCAGGGCAGCCAGCCGGTGGGCCACAGAGTCCGGCAGCGAAGGGAAGGGGCACGCAGCGCAGCTCTGCGCAGGCAGACCCCTGTTGGTGCCAGCACCTGGCAAAGACCATGGCCTTGGGTCAGCTCCTCCAGGCAGGACGTCCGTCGCCGGCTGTGGAAGGCTTTCGCTGCCTCAGCAGCGAGCTCCAGCAACGCCCTCGTAGCCACGCTTACCCCTCCTTGCCATTGGGGATCATCATCTTTGTACTGGAGTTTGTTGGCTTGTTTACACCCTCAGCATTTAGTCTTCATGCTTTCCGTGGGTTGTGCCTTTTCTTTTTCCTCTCCGAAGTGTTTCAGGTCAGCTTGTTGACCCACAAACCTTGCAGATATCTTTGAAGAAAGAAAAAAATAACACGAAGGACACTGCCTGCATTAGCACTATTGGACTTCTTCATGTTGCTGTACTCCTGCAGACAGCGGAAGAGCTGCGTGCGTGCCGGCATGAATCAATAACGCCTGCAGCTTCACTCAAAACGCCTATACAGTCATTTATAATTAACACTACAACTCGGTTGTCTTCCAGAATCAATTCCTTTCCATTTTTTGTCATGAAATTGTATTTGACAAAGTTCATCTGCTTTTAACAGGTGTTAATTTTCCCTGCTGAAGTAGGCATTCATAAAAATGCTACTTAGGAAAGACAGCAGCTCGGGGAAACGAGCAGCCGGCGCCCGGGGGTGCCGCAGCGAGAGCCAGCACAGCACCCAGGGGTGCGAGCACCCCAGTAGACTGGCAGCCCCTCGCAGGGGGTGGACAGACGTGGAGCACTGGGCCCCTCCAGCTTGCAGACTTGCACCCAACTCTCACCTAGCAACGGCCAAACTTGCAGTTGCAACCCCCAGAGCACAGAGAGCAGACGTGGCTGCTCCTGCGAGTAACCTAACTCGAGGCACACTGAAGCCCCGCGCCAGCCCCGTCGCGCACCCAGGGGAAGAGGTCTTCTGCTCCCCATGACACAGGCCACCAGCAAATGGCACAAGCCATGCACTGCATCAGCATTCATTTCTTGTGTCTCTGCAAACTCACTGTTATTATCAGCCATACAAAATATGAAGTTGTCCTCAACACGTCTCTCACAGGAGCCATTGCTACTGCTGACCCTCCCTGGGCCAGGCTGGGACATCCAGCCTCCATCTGTCTTAATTCCATTATCAAGCCAAGCAGTGACCGTTCATTAAGTCCCAAACATTTCATCAACGCTTAAGAGGAGAGGTGCTTCACCCCAGCCCGGCAGGAGGGACAGCGCAGCAAGCCCCAAGGAGGAGCACAAAGACCAGCATCGGAGCGGGCAGCCAGAACGACGGCTGTCAGCAAGCGCCGCAGACAAGGACAAGTTGCCCAGAACCAGACAGGGCACCTTGTGCAAAACGCACCGACAGAATAAAGCTTCAGCAGTGCACTGAGCTGGTGAAAGAGCTTTGTCAACAAATGTCCTCGGGTAACAGAGAGACTCCTGCCTTCCCCTTACATGCTGGGTTTGCAATCTTGCCATGTCTTCGTGCAAAAACTGTAATCAATACTTTGCAGGCAGAGAGCGATGCCGTTACCGAGCCCCCCTGTGAGGAAGGGAAAGAAATCGTGTCCAATCTCTGTGCCTGTGCAAGAGGGACAAAGTCAGCACGAGGGAGTGATCAATATGAGCACTGGGTTGGGTCTCCAGCTCCTCTTACCTCGGTTCCTTGCCTGCCAGGATGGGTATTTCAGGCTGTGCCACTCGAGAATTCAAAGGCAGATTGTCTTCCGCAATTTATTTTTTTTTTTTAATAATGGTTTTCAATAACACTTTTCAGCAGCCTACAGTCCAACACATTCCCAGAATCTCTGAAACCTTTAGGACAATGCTACTCTATAATTTTTTCCCTTGTTAAATAATTTGAAGAGCACTGAAATAAAAACGTATGTCCAGAGGCTAGGTCTTTGTGCATCTCCAACAATGAGCTCTTAATAGCTGAAATTAAATTCAGTGATTTACTCCAGAAGAAAATTAAATACCCAAGAATATTTAGTAAGACTTGAAATTTCTAAAAGAACGTCTTTGCTTGACTTCAGTGGCAGTACTGAACGGAACCTCATTGCTATTTATGCAGCAATGCTCCTCAAGGACACACTGAAGCAGGCACATCGCTGAGCCAACTGCAATTTACTGTTGTCTGTCTCCATTCCCTAATGGATCTACCAACCGACACCCTGCAAAAGACTGACCGACCTGCATCTCCAGCGCACCCTGCCCCTGCCAAGGGCTTCATCTCACACAGACTCCCTCAGCCGTCGGCAAGGGATGTATTTCAAAATGCTGCATTTCAAGAGTATAACCAGCATGTCCATCTAGCAGCCAGGTATCTATAACCTTAAGCCCGACAAGAATTCTGCAAATGAACTGTGATGCTTGTAATTTTCTGAGTAGCTTGCTCTAAAATTAAGTGTCATGGAGTAATTTGTGTCTGGCTTTGCCACAATTTCCATAGCCATAATTATTTCAGACACACTGTAAAACAGCAATATAATATGCAATCCCGAATGATAAATATCTCCAAGCTTGATCATTACTCCAAAGAGAGACTGAAGATCAAGCATATTTTACACGGGTGTTTCATACGCATGACTGATGGAAAGCAGCACCTACCATAAGGCATTACAGCTACCACGGAGGCCACGGCCGAGGGGGGCGGATACTCCAAACTCACTCAGTACAAAGCTCTCCACACCTTCAAACCGCCACTTTGCCCAGGCCACAGAGGTGCTCCAGCCATGTTCTGCTAGAACACAAGACCCAGGAGGAGAAAGCCAAAGCACAATTCAGAAAGGAAACCGAAATGTAATTTTCCTCAGTCATTGTTCCCTCAGCAACAGGCACAGATCTACGCCTGCCTGCTGTGCAGTCCCCGCTCCGCACCCCACGTCCGCCCCGCACAGCCGCAGCGTGCCCGGCTGCAGCCCTGACAAGCGCTGCTGGGCTGCGCACCAGCACCGGCCCCGCCAGCGCCAGCCTGGCTGCGGGATGCCGGGGCTGCACCGGTGATGGGAGCAAAACCCGGTGCTTTGTGCAACTTACAGAATCCCAGGAGAAAAAACAAACTTCTTATGCATAATACGCAAGCATCAGTCAGAAGACAAAATAAACTCCAGAAGCACACACAGGTTTGTCAGCCAGTGTCTAAAAGATGAAACAACACAAAAGCCCCAAGCACTGCACATTTGGATCCAGCTCTTTTGTATTTAAACAGCTTCAGGAGGTATCTTTGCACTAAAGGACAAAATACTGTAATTTACTATTCTAAATTTCTCTAACTTTCAACTGAACTAGTTATTTTTCATCCAAGGACACTGCAGTGACATGACGCCCTGACGGGTCACACGCAACGCACAGGAAAGCATCTTACCACTGCCACTTCCCGCTCCCACCCCAAACTCCTGCTCGGCCAGCAAGCCCCAGCCGCGCAGAGCCCCCCGTTCCCAGCGACATCTCCCGAAAGCAGGCAGCCTGCTGGGAGGGCTCTGCTCCCCCAGCCTGCAGACCCTGCCTTCCTCCCTCCCTGCCGTCCGGCGGATGAGGGGCCGAGCCCCAGGCCAGGAGAGGGGCAGGGGCTGGGGCCAGGCCTCGCGCTCTGGCCGCAGTGGCTCTCCTCACCCCACGCCGCAGCGGCTTCTCCTCTCCCCAGGCCGCAGCGGTTTCTCCTCTCCCCACGCCGCAGCGGCTCTCCTCTCCCCACGCCGCAGCGGCTCTCCTCTCCCCACGCCGCAGCGGCTCTCCTCGCCCCACGCCGCAGCGGCTTCTCCTCTCCCCACGCCGCAGCGGCTTCTCCTCTCCCCAGGCCGCAGCGGCTCTCCTCGCCCCACGCCGCAGCGGCTCTCCTCGCCCCACGCCGCAGCGCATCGCTGCTGCAGCGCATGGCTGCCCGCCGGCCCCTCGCCGCAGAGCTGCCGACGCAGCCATGTGGCCCCTGAGACTCGCAAGGACACAAGCCTCGCTCGCAGCTGCTGTCATTACGAGAAAGATGGTGCCAGGAGCTCTCGGGGCCAGGCCACTGCTTTGGGACTGGTTTTTTCTTTGTTTGAAGTCGATGCCCGCAGTTCACCAGCAGAAGCAAGTTCACCAGCAGGCACCAGCGCAGCCGGGCAGCGCGTGCGGCAGGAGGGTGCTGCGGGCACTGCCGCGGGCCCCAGGCCCCAGCCCGCACGCTGCCGCTCCCGCAGCCGGGCCTCACGCTCCTCTGGCACCGCAGCCCGGGGGCCCTGCCATCTGCACAGCCCCCTCTGCCCGCACCTCTGCCGATGTGGGCACCCAGCGATGGCCCTTCGCTCTCCCGAGGAAGCGGAGACGAATGCCGCCGCCCGACACCCGCACCTGGGCAAGGCGCTCACCGTGGCAGCCTCAACGGCCGAGCACAAAACGAAAGGGTCCAGCACCAGAGCAACCCCTCTGCCCACCTCCAGCCCGTGACGCTCAGCAGCAACAAGGCAAGCACTGACAGGGGAAGCACAGCTGGACGCAAACGGAAAGGCTGCTTTTTAAGAAAGCACGCACTTTCTCTATTGTAGCACTTCCCTTTGGAAAATAAAAATCAAGGACTTTATCCAAATCCTCTTTTTTACAGAAAGACTTCCTTTTAAATTTGCTCTAAACATTGACCGAGTTCATGTCCAAGTAATGGCTGGCAGCGATGAAGAAACTACTCTATTTCACAGTATTTACAGCTGTGTTTTTGTCCACAAACCTACCACTCACAGCAGGCAGGATGATCTTCTCAAAGGCTTTACTTACCCGTTTGTTCCCCTGCTATTCCAGACGCCAAGCACAGGAAAGATAACGCCACCCTTCCCGAGGTACCTGTGGCAAGGCACAGGCTGCTGCGAGAGGAGAGGAGAGGAGTGCAGCGCTCTCCCTGCCCGCTGGCACAAGAAGTTAGAAGCCTAAGTGGCCGCAAGGGCAACTTGTGTTCGACACAGGG
>Ga0065711_1003127_pt1 | contig 42350 bp, 20 predicted proteins | sample Hoacrofraction12_FD_59098 | JGI IMG/M metagenome (GOLD analysis project Ga0065711, IMG submission 59098) | Hoatzin crop microbial communities from Cojedes, Venezuela - Epithelial fraction 12 v2 (version 2) | ecosystem: Host-associated > Birds > Digestive system > Esophagus > Crop | place...
TCATCTAGTCCAACCCTCCTGCCGAAGCAGGGTCACCTACAGCAGGCTGCACAGGACCTTGTCCAGGTGGGTCTTGAATATCTCCAGAGAAGGAGACTCCACAACCTCCCATGTCACCATGGACTTCCCTGAGCAGCCACAGAGCCAGTTTTAAGCACAAAAATTCGAGGCAAACCTTCACAAAGTGGCTGGTTCCAGTAGAAGACTTGAAAAATGATGTCAAGGTCATAACATGTCCTTATATTTCCTTTACTGTGAACAGGTGCCTCTTTCAGCTTGACTTTGATGCAGAAGAGTCAGAAAAAGGTTTGGTTTTTTGCAATGTATTGCATTAGCACCGGTCTTGCCAACAAGATGTCAATAGTCCACAGACTGCTACTGAGCCAATAGAGTTATAAAGAGGGATTACTAATGCACCTCTCTCTGTAGCATCAAAGCATTTGTCTTTACAATCTAAATCACTTAAATCATTAAAGCCAAATCAGAATATCTATTATACAGAAAAGTATTAGTTTTTCAGCAAATTCTGTTTTCCACTACTCCATATCTGGGAATTTGTTGTGTTTTTCAAAGTTCTGTAGAAAATCGAGGCTTTGTATTTTTGCTTTCTATTCTACTAAACAATATTCAGAAGCTTGATATGAAAAAAGGATGTTTATCTAATATTTGAATATTTTGATAAATAATAACCATCTCTACTTGAAAAAATATTTCTCAGCCCCATTTTTCAAAAGCAAAAGAAATCAGACACAGATGTGATTAAAAATTTTGTGTATGTAAATCTATAATAATTTTAAAATCTCAAAGACCCACTATATTTTAAAAGTATTGAAAAGGATAAACATGAAATTGTGTTATGCCAGTAGGCAACTCTGCCAATATCCAAATTTTAATTTTTTCCAGCTAAGAATGCAAATGCTTTTTTAGTCCCCATCCATAGTCACCTGTATTTTCTGGTGGTGTGGTTTTATGATCTTTGCTCACTATCATTAATAAATGAGATATAAGCGATAGATGTCAAAAAAAAATAATAGTGATTGTTTAATTTTAAACTGCAGACCTTTGAGAAGTACTTGGTCGCAGCTGATACCAAACCACATCAAACATTAAGGAGCAGACTCAGGGAACATATCTCTGTAACGCTGAAAATTAGTCTTAACTTGTGTCGCAGTTATGGAGGTCAGCAATTTCCAAATTTCAGCGGACAGTGGAACTACACTAACACTCATAATTTCTAGAACACCTTTGCTGTAGTCACACTTCATGGACCAGCTTGTTAACTGTACTTCTCAGTGTGATTCTCTGGGTCATGAAACTGTCCAAAAGCACTATCACGGCAAATAAAGCATCCTCATATGCCCTTTAGTTCCAGTGGGTGCCTGTTTCCTCTGTGATCTCCAGACTCTCAGTTTGAGAACATCCCAAGACCTGCAGTGCTGGCCATTGTACGAAGCTATACTGCCTGTGAGAGCTCACATGGATAAGAGCTACAGAGCTGGGCTGAGACTATCAAAGTCAGCGACTTCTCATTCTCCTGAAGCACCCAGAAAACACAAACAGAAGACACAAAACATCTGCTGTCAGAAATAAGAGTCCAGTTAATGCATTTCGCAGTGGCTGCTGCAAGAGACAGTCATTCTAAATAGATGTTTGTCCTCAGTTTGGTCTTGAACACAGACAAATTAGAGCCATCATGAGGACAGAAGGAACAGTTCACCCTGGACAAGAGTATCAATAGGATGGTAATAGGCCTATCTGCTGCTAGAATGAGGTTATGAGTATTGAAGTGATAATACAGAAAGTTTTCAGTCATTTGTGCTATTTAATATGCAGTGCAGGAAACTTCAGCTTCATTTTTTTATGATGCAAACATTTCTGCAGCTGTCATTTTGTTTATTTTTCTAAGACCTTTTATCTGTAGTGTTAATAGGAGCCCACTACAAAACGTAGTGCTGGGTCAGCAGTTTTTTGGTTCAATCAAAGTAAACAATCACTGACAATGAAGCATAATGGGGAAAGAAGTTTTCAAAAGAAGACAAACCCTTGCATCATGTTACAGAGCCATCCTGGAGCACACAAAATGTTTTCTTTTAGGCTAAAACTAAGTAGGAAGGTGCATTCAGGAGCACAGAAAATGCACTCCCGCTGCTAAGTGAAGGGCAGACCGCAGGACACAGTCTTAGTTTAGTTAAGCTGTATCTTTTCAATGCTTTGCTTGCAGGCATGGACCCAGTCATCAGCTCTGAGTCAGAGGGTCAGCTGCATCACTAGAGACTTTTTCTGACCCTCAGCATGATCTTTCTTAAGCAGGGCCCTTCTCTGAGCTCAGAGACCTTCTACCTGTTTCAAAGCCCTTTGAACCTGGGTATCTGAACACATTCCTGACCAATTTTGGTTGAAATGCATCAGGGCTTTGGCTTTGCATTGTGGCTGAGCAACAGCCACTAAGAACAAGTACTCAGGGGCATGCAACGCCTACTGAAGTAATCCAGGCATATTCCACACGCATTCAGAGTTGAAAGAGTTGTTGGTAGCTGCAGCAAGATTGCAAATAAGAGGGTGGCCCTGAGAAAGGCAAAGTTTGGATATAGGTTCTCAGAAAGAAGCCATGTGCTGGGTTTATTTGGCCATTTGCAGACAAAGTGAGTTGCCATGTTCTTACCCCCTTCCAATACAATCATTACAGTGGATTTTGAATAACATAATGGCTTATTCGAACATAAAAGCATATGAAGTATAAAGCTGCTATTCTTGAAACAGCCCTTTACCCTCCCATCTCAGTCCTGTATTTGAAACAGTAGTGCTCTGTTTCTAAGTTGGCTTCAAATCACTAGTGTGTTTCTCATTTATAAAATACTTTTTACAGCCTAATTGGGAACAGTTTAATTCTCAGCTCCTTACTACACCAGTTAAGAGTCCAATTGACTGTAATGATTCAGAAACAGGCATTTTTGGAGCCTTTACAATATATCAAGTAAATTGGTGTTCAGGGACTTAAAAAAAATATATTTCTATTATATTTAACTGGAATATTATTCACATGATAAGAGTCCCATGCACATTATGACATAATGGACTGTAGACGCTTAGAAGAAGAGGTCTTTGTTTACGGCCTCAAGGCCAATGAACATTTCACCCTGGAAAATGGTCCATAGCCTAGTGCATAAGCCTGATATCATATCACATCACCAGAGGAACTTAGAGATCTGAGATGTTCATACTTGTTCAGTCATCTAATTCTGTTCTCTACGTATATATCCATGTTCATAAGTGTCCCACCTAATCTTGATATAATTATTAGATCATACTTGTTCACCATTTCCCATTGAACACTGGGCAAGCTAACTGACTTCTAGATAGGATATATCTTCAGGGGTCCATTCTAAAAGCCCCCCGTTATAGCCAGGCAATGTGTTTTTCTGTTAGTTCTAAATAAAAATAGTAACAAATTGTGGAGCTTTTCCTATAAGTGTAACTACTACACATTTTTCAGCTGTGGCTCTCCAGTAACATAGCATGAGTTATAACCGGAAGAAAATTGTAAAAGAGTTTGCTTGGGTTTTTTAAAACTCATTCTAAAACAATTCCTTCACAGGGGGGTTGGAACTAGAATAAATCTATAAGGTCTCTTCCAACCCCAACCATTCTATGATTCTATGATTATCCCCTGCACTTTGGCACGTGGATGATTCTTACAAGATGTGCTACAGACAGAAGAACTTTTGACGCATGGGTGAATTCCCCAGTAGACAGAGGCAGAACTTGTTCTGCAGAAATAATCAATACAGATAGTCCTTCTCTTGAAGGGCTTTCAGTACAGAAACAAAAATGGTGCCTGTAGAGTTCAGGCATTTGAACTGAACGAATCAAGGTGTCGAGAGGGAACGATGCCAGCATTTGGTGGAGTTCTGTTGCTCCAAGGTGGCAGACCTGGACGTTTGGGTTCCATTCCGGCCATTCTTAAAATACACCCTTCAGCTCTTACTCCCATGATCCTCCACATCCACCATCTGTGCTGTCTCATTAGACTTTTAATCCTGTGGAGCAGGGACTGTTAATATGCATTCACGGCTGCATATCTTTACAGACGCTTCCAGCAGAAGTTATAATACAAACCATAAATAACAAAATCAGAACATTTTGCTGGGAAATTGTCTTGGCATTGTTAGTCCCATAAACAAAAGCATTCTCTATCTAACACACCAAAAATATATGTCTTGAGTACCTGTCAGAAATACATAGGAGATCTTACATATTTTCCATCATGAGAATTTCAACCCAATCCTCCTCCCCCACGTGTTAATAGCAAGTGAATCACCTGCTGACTTCTCTGAGAGCAGATCTAGGTCCTATATTTCTTTTATAGACAAAATGCTAACATCACAGCTTGCTGCATATGATCATTACAGTCACGTAAGGGATCTCTAGTTACAAGGAGGGAGGAATTGCCTGGCAGAATTTTCAGATCATTGATGACGGTGATTATTCTTGTATCAGCTTAAGAAAAATAGAAAGTTTTTTAAAATACCAAGCAATGGAAAGAAACATAACTTTGTAGGCCTTAGTCATAGTTCAAACATGCAAGCATATCAGTAAGCTTAGATTTCCTTTCTGTTTCAGCTGCAGCTAAAGTATGTTTACATGCTCCGAGACACTCTGTGTGCAGTCACTTTCAAAAGAAAACAAGGACATAAAAGTGCAGGGTTATGTAGAAGCCAAGGAACTTTATGAAACATTCTCTTCCAGAATTTCCAGCCTGGCAGGTTCTCTTTATGGCAGGTCAGTGACAGAGCAAAACCTAAAACACCTACTGCATTCCTAGAAAATTTTGTTCATGTAGTAATTCTGATTCTGCTGCCCTACATGTCAAAATAAGAAAGGAGGAGTCAAGCAGGTGATGTGAGATCCGCTTTGCATTTAGTATAAGGGCTCTAAGAGGCAACGGCATCAGTGCAGCAATAACAGTCATTCTGGTCTTAGTATTGTAGTAGTTGTAGTTCTTAGTACTGTAGTCTTCTTCAGCAGTATTACAGCCAGTCAGTCAGTACACGACAGGCTCTGGCAACGTCACCGTCATCACCTAGTGCACCCCAGCAACTTTCAGTTCAATGCAGTCATGTCCAAAGATCAGATCTACATTCTTGCGTGGTTCCATTACAATAGAGATGTAGCAGCCATGTTTATTTGCTATTTTTACAGAAGGCACCATGATAAACTTACTGCTAAATGTTTCTTTAAAGACTAGAACCAGAAATTTAATGCAAAGCACACCCTGGTCTCCTGCTCTGGCAGCTGCCTTTGGTGGACCATGCAACAGATAAGCAGACTGATGCAGTAATAAATTGACATCAGAGTTGTACCAAAGAAGCACAATCTGAATTCTGTAGGCAAAGCATCTTCAGAAAGCCCAAAGGGGATACCATGGGCAGGAAAGGAAATGTTTGAGAAATAAAGAAATATCGTTTAATCCATTCTCTCAGAATAGACAGCCTTGAAATGAAAGTAGCTAATTTTACAACAGAAAGAGCAGAATTGAGTGTATATGTAGGTAAAACGCTGACACTAATCTCCTACTTCATGAAGGGCAGTTTTTTCTCACAAGTTTGTGACTACCTTAAAGTATATCATATTGATCTGCAATACACTTTGCAAATGTCAATATATACCTAGTCCTGCTGCCTACAGCACATGAGAAAGTAAAATGAAAATCGGTCTGGGCTTAATGACATGTAACCCTCTTGGATGAATAATGTATGTACGGTCAATCCCCAATACTCAGGAGACTATCAGCCTAACTTTAATGTTTGAGATAAGCAACTATATGTTTCAGATTTATCACTTGAGTCCTAATGCACTTGCCAAAGGACATTAATATTTAAATATTGAAAAATATGCTATCAGCAGAAAAACAGGCAGATTACAGATAGGGAGGTTTTCTTTGGTTAGCCTTAACACATACCTGTTATTCTGGAGAATTTTGGAAAACTTCGAGTCTTTTCACCTGATTCCATGGTATGAAAGATATTTAACTTCCTATCTTCAGCCAAGAAATCTATGCTGAAGCCAGCTGTTAGGTAGCTGTGATACAATTGAGGGTCCTCTATAACTTCCCCATTGAAGTCTGGTATACCTATATAAGAAATGTTTTAGAAAAGACATGAACATGACATTTTCTGAAGTCACGAGACCTCAAAACACAGAAAAAGGGAATAATCCAAATCAAACAAAAACTAGATGAGACACTGTTATAACACATCTGTTATCAAATAAGCAATGATTTTTACTGTTCTTCCTGAATCATCCTGGAAACTGTTAAAAACATCACACAGCTTCTACAGACTGGATTTGTCGCATTCTTTGTCATTATTTGCTGGCTGGCTAATGTGGTACTAGATAACACATTTGAGAAGTGAATTCCCATGTTATTGCTAGAAAAGGTACAGAATGAGCAACAACGCTGCAGTATTGGTCTCCAGGTTGCCTGGCAGGCATCGATTCGGCTTTGTTTAGGAGACATTACCACTGTTGGTGAAAATATTCAAATCGCAAACCTGTTTTACATTTGGCCATACATTAAGATTCTTCGTAGAGACATTGGTTTCTTCTGCTCCATTGCACTCCAAAGACAGTAGAGAGATTTATTTCACATTCATAATATGAGTGCAAATAGCTATGAGGTATTTCTTCAGATCTGAACTGCATGGTAGAATAATGTGCTCCACTATGCCATGAAGTACAAACAGAGATTTTTTATTTTGGTTTCCCAATATGTTGAGTATAGTTAATAAATAATATACCTTCTGATAGTTGACTGTTCTGTTCATCAGAAGCTTAACGTAAAGAAATACTGAGCAAGAACAATTTTGGTCATCTTTGGCTGCCGGCTCTAGCAAATCAAGGTCTCAGAAAGTTTATAGATGGATTCTACGCTCATGAGCTCAGTAAAAAAGAAGTTTAACACTAAAAGACGGCAAACTCACTTGCCCCACTGTTTTCCCAAAGGTGCTCTGAAGGGACCCATGAGAATCAAACCTCTCAGCAAATGTTCTTGTTTTATAGCAGCAAGACGACCACGACTCCAGGCAATTGGCTAATCCCCCTTGAAACTTCTCAGAGATTATTAAGGTGCATGTTTATCTAAATCATGTCTGTGAAACTATACAGTAGTAAAATACAATCCAAATTATTTTAAATATATATATACATAATGTACACAAATAATATCTAGTCTTATAGAGCACAGCATATTTTTTACAGTCTCCTTTGTCCAGAAGAGAAAGATTGAAGTCATACTTCAGAATTCTTCCCAAAGCACTGAACCGGGCCTGTAGCATAAAATGGCAATATTTTATTGCCCCATGGACATGAGTAGGTGTCATAGTATAACCCAGCAACCAGCTACTATGCACTAGACAGCCGCTCACTCACCACTCCCCTTTCACCACAGAGGAATGGGCAGGAGAAATGGACAGAAGGGGAAACTCACGGGTTGAGGTAAAGACAGTTTACCAATGCAACAAAGCAAATACTAATAATAATGATGATAATAGTGATAATAATGAATATGCAAAACAAACTATATACAGTACAATTTTCTCACCACCCGATGACTGATTCACAGTCAGGAGCAGAATGCCAAACTCGCAAAATTTGCAAAACTCCCAAAATAGACTGAACTCCCAGAAAAGTTTGAACTCTTAGGTGAGAGGATTCAAACTGATGGAAATGAGTAGAGCAGATTTATGCCCCCCAGACAACCCCCATTCATAAATTCACCATGGTGTCCACCATATGGAATATTTCCGTTGGCCAGCTTGGCTATCTGTCTGGCCATGCTCCCTTCCAGCTCCTGCACACCTACTCATTAGATGTATGTGAGCAGCTGGAAAAAGTCCTTGATTTCTTAGCAACAACTGAAAACACCAGTTTTATCAACATTCTTCTGGTACTAAATACAAAACACAGCAGCTACTGAGAGGAAAATGAACTCTACCCCAGCCGAAACCAGGACAGCAGGCTACTACTGCACAGAACCTGGTCCATTATGGCATTTGCATCCAGTTAGAAATCATTTGTGAACCATTGTTTACAAAGAAAATTGGACTCCCTGTTTGAAGAAGCCCCGTCAGTGGTTGCTGCTGCTCAGATGCAGATTCTATAGAAGAACAGGCACAGGGTCCAGGAAGATGATCAGTCTTCATACATAGAAATGCCATCTAATTTATATCTTCAAGACTTGAATTTGTGTTCATCACTCGGAAGAATATGAGAAAAACAATATTATTGTTCCCATATTTACGTATTTTACATCAAATTACAGGAAAACTTAATCCTAAGTGAAAAAAACTGCCGGAAAATCTCTGATTTGATAAGTCCATTAGATATCTTAGTTATGGAAGAGGAGGTCATCTACCTAACAATAAAAACATTTTCACTGCTTTAAAAGATTTTATTCATTTTGTGCTATTAAACTTTTAAGTTGATGTTTTTTATTTCATTTTAGCATTCTACTCTGTTTTGTACTGTGCCTTTGAACAAAGTATACAGATATATGCAAAACATTAGCAACTGGTTTTCGTGCTTCACACAGAACATCTGATAAAAGCTTTTAGTCACAGATCGTTAAATTACTAAATGACTAATAAGGGACAAGCTACACACATATGTGACCAACTCCATTCAGTCAAAAGAGATAAAAACAACAAATCATGATGTCAAAGAGGAAAGATACTTCAGCTTGCCTGAGACAAGGATATTTGTCACTGGGACAAAATGTAAGACATTTGTCTTACATTTTAGAAAGAAATCAATTTATGAAAAATAATGGGAAGATGTTGTCGATTAATTAGACTATGTATTACAACGCAGTGACGTTCAGATGTAGCACTCACTAAGATTCTAGGACATTCACCAAGTCATAAGTGATCTCTGTCACTTACCTGTTCAAGGAAAAATGTTTCATTTTATACCCCATAATTCATTCTCAAGCCATCCTTTTCAAAAATTACCTACTTCATAAAGACTCTAAATTGGTTTTCAAAGATTTAACAAGAACATCTCCATTACTAAGCATTTCCTAAAAATTTTTATGCTACAAATTACTAAAAAGGCTGAAGCCTCCTTCAAGATGCTGATATATTGAAGGGCTATATAAAATTATTCCATGAAAATTTTGCACTGTAAGAGTATTTAAATCCAACCAAAATTTATTTAGGGAATTGCTTATCCATGAATGTTTAACTTACACCATATCTTCTGGGAAGAGATTAATATCCACTGCAAGAAAGATGAGGCAGTAATTTATTTTATAGCAATTCAGGTTTAAGGACTTTTAAAGATGCATTATTTACTTATAGGAAAGAGGAATGTCTGTGATCATCTAGAAGAAAATTTTTGATGGGACTACAGAGGTATTTTATGAAATAAGCTGAAAAAAGCACAAACAAAAACCTGTATAAAATAGTGTTCTACAAAAGCAGAAAAACATCCAGTTAGTAATCAAATTTAAGAATCATAGGAAATTCAGCTTGAAAGAGAACATGAAGTTTATCCAGCAAGTTCATAGAATCATAGAATGGTTTGGATTGCAAGGGACCTTACAGACCATCTAGTTCCAACCCCCCTGCCATGGGCAGGGACACCTTCCACTAGACCAGGTTGCTCAAAGCCCCAGCCAACCTGGCATTGAACGCTGCCAGGGAGGGGGCAGCCACAACTACTCTGGGCAACCTGTGCCAGTGCCTCACCACCCTCACGGTAAAGAATTTCTTCCTAATATCTGATCTAAATCTATACTGAAAAGTTTAAAACTTTGCCCCTCGACCTATCAATACACTCCCTGATAAAGAATCCCTCCCCATCTTTTCTGTAGGACCCCTTTAAGTACTGGAAGGCCGCAATAAAGTCTCTCTTTTCCGCGCTGAACAACCTCAATTCTCTCAGCCTTTCCTCATAGCAGAGGTGTCCCATCCCTCCGATCATTTTTTTGGCCCTGCTCTGGACTTGCTCCAGCAGGTCCATGTCTTTCTTATACTGGGTGTCCCAGAGCTGGATGCGGGACTCCAGGTGGGGTCTCACCAAAGCAGAGTAGAGGGGCAGAATCACCTCACTCAACCTGCTGGCCATGTTTCTTTTGATGCAGTCCAGGATACTGTTGGCTTTTAGGGCTGCAAGCACACATTGTCACCTCGTATTCAGTTTTTCATCCACCAGTACCCCAAAGTCCTTCACCGCAGGGCTGCTCTCAATCCACTCATTGCCTAGCCTCTATCCAAGTTTAGGATTGCCCCAGCCCAGGCGCAGGGCCTTGCGCATTGCCTGGTTGAACTTCATGAGGTTTACATGAGCCCACACCTCAAGCCTGTCAAGGTCCCTCTGGGTGGCATCCCTTCCCTCAAGCGAATCAACTGCACCACTCAGCTTGGTGTCATCCGCAAACGTGCTGAGGGTGCACTCAATCCCACTGTTCATGTCCCTGACAAAGATGTTAAATAATGCTGGTCCCAATACAGACCCCTGGGGGACACCACTCATCACTGGTCGCCATCCAGACATCGAACTGTTGACCACAACTCTTTGAGTGTGCCATCCAACCAATTCCTTATACACCACATGGTCCACCCATCAAATCCATGCCTCTCCATCTCAGAGACAAAGATTTTGTGCACAACTATATTAAATACTTTGCAGAAGTCTGGATAGGTTATGTCAGTCACTCTTCCCTTATTTATTTGTCCCTTATCCATTTGTCCCTTATCCAGTCGCTCTGCCCAAGATAACGCAACCATTGCAATCTATTCCAACACCCAACTGCCCATAAAAAACTCTTCTGTGAGTTTAGTTTAAATTCCCCTTGAAGCAGTCTAAAACCATTATTTGTTGTCCACACAGATATAAATAACAGTATCTTTGTTTCCACTTTTCAAATACTTTTTATGTACTCGGAGACTTTTACTGTATCTTGTCGTGGTCTTTTCTAAACTGTACAAACCAAGAGTCTTCAAACTTCCCTCTTAGATTTAAGATTGTTTCGGGACTGTTGATCCTTCCTGTTGGTTTTCTCTTTCTGGCAATATCATATCTATTCTGAAGAGCAGTAATGACACTGGATTTGTCCTAGGGCTGGATTTGCCACCACTAAGCAGAGCAGAAAGATTATTATTTCATGTAGTTATTACACAAGGCTTCTGCTTCTGTAATGATTTTGCTGTTTTCAGAACAGTGTGGTGTTGCTGACTCTGACTCAGAGAATAAGCCACTGAAGCCTTCAGATTCTTTACTGAAAAAGTATTGCTTAAACAGTCTCTTTTCATCATGAAGATTCATATTTAGCTGATGATGCATTTATATTAGCAAGATGACTATCAACATTGAATCAATGAATATTAAGATCATCTCACATTGTAATCCTCTTGGATTAAGTTATGGAAAGAAAAATGTACGCATTTCTCTGAACACTTGTGCATCTCTAGCACTTTAGTATCCCTTCTGCTCTCAGTATTTAGCTCAGTCTGCCCATGTTGTTTCTAACACTAGAAAATAGCAACAAAACAAGAGATAATAAAGTTACCGTACTGCACCAAGAAGCTGCCATCTTCAATCTCTCAGAATCTTAAAAGCATTGTTAAATGCAGATAATTTCTAATAAATGAAATGACTTGATGTAGGGGGGGGGTTAAATCTTTTTTATGGAATATTGACATTTTCCTGTTAAATATTTGCTTGTTTAGACTACGTATTCTTAGATAAGAGATGCAAAACAGTACAATCAAATCTGAGTTTAGCATTCTTTGAATTAAATAAATTCCCTATTGAAAACTTCTTCCTTAAATAGGTTTTAGCAACCAATAGATATTTCAGATCTTTTAAGTCTTTCTCTTCCAATATTTTGTAAACTGTTTGGGTTATCTTCAGAAAACAAAGTTCACTGTAGCCCTAATTCCTGTACCCCTAAGTTATACAGAGATAGAGTCATCCAGCATTACATTTCAGAAAAATATTTTTAATTAAATTGAGCACACAGTGCTTGGGTTTATTTCATGTATAATTTCTACTGCAAGATCTCCACCGCGAGTTATAGGAAAAAATTGTTACTCGTGTAGCCATTATTTCGAATCATAGAATCATTTAGATTGAAAAAGACCTTTAAGATCATTAAGTCCAACCATAAACCTAGCACTGCCAAGTCCACCATTAAACCATGCCCCTAAGCACCACGGCTACATGTCTTTTAAATACCTCCAGGGATGGTGACTCAATCACTCCCCTGGGCAGCCTCTTCCAGTGCTTGAGAACCCTTTCAGTGAAGAAATTTTTCCTAGTATCCAATCTACACCTCCCCTGGCACAACCTGAGGCCATTTCCTCTCATCCTACTGCTTGGTGCTTGGGAGAAGAGACCAACACCTACCTCACTACAGCCTCCTTTCAGGTAGTTGCAGAGACTGATAAGGTCTCCTCTCAGCCTTCTCTTCTCCAGACTAAACAGCCCCAGCTCCCTCAGCTGCTCCTCGTAAGACTTGTTCTCTAGACCCCTCACCAGCTTCGTTGCCCTTCTCTGGACATGCTCCAGCACCTCAATGTCTTTCTTGTAGTGATGGGCCCAAAACTGAACACAGTATTTAAGGTGCAGCCTCACCACTGCCGAGTACAGGGGCACAATCACTTCCCTACTCCTGCTGGCCACACTATTTCTGCTACAATCCATTTATTGCTCACAGTCTATGTTTATCTTTCCTTTATTCTCACTTGTTAAAAGTAACAAAACAGCATTGTTAACCATTGTTATCCAGTTTGCTTATCTTCAGTGTAGAGCCCATGCCCATGTACTAAGGGCCTTATTGGGATAAAATAATAGGACTTATGCCCGTAGATAGGCTTTAAGCCAANCATNNCNACTATAAAACACACTCTCTACTCCATGTAAATCTCACTAGCCCAAGAGATAATAACTTTCTTTGTTTCTCAAAGCCTGGAAGGGGGAGGAAAGGGAATTAGCCAGGTTTATTGATAACTAAAGAAAGCAGTTTTAAATAAAGCTAACTTTTCACTCATACTTACTGTTATTTTTAGACTTACAAGGATAAAAAACTCGTCACACAGTCCAGATCTCAATATTATAGTTAAGCAAGCATAGTTATACAGACAAGGAACTTTTAAATAACCTAGCTATGTTCCTAACTTGTGAAGTCTCCTGGGTGTTCTTTTTCAAGTCTCAGGAATATGATGGATGTGTTAATGATGCTCTCATGTAGCTTGGCTCTATTTCCCTTTATTAAAGTTGTATCATCCAGCTGAGGCTCGGTTCACTCTAAATCCCAAACACAAAGCTCTACAACCAGTTAAAAAATATATTCAGAATGAATGGGATCCAAATTACATAGTTTCTCAAAGCCAATAAGTAAAATGAATGCTCTCATTGCTGCAGGGATAAGTCAAGTTTAAAATGACATTATTAAAAAAATGCATTTTTGCCATGTATGGATCAACTATTTTTTTAAATATTCCCTCTCTTCTGAAGGGGCAACAAAACCTGCTGTTTCTGTGCAAAACATGAGTGATTTCACCTAGATAGGTACAAGATGGGGCCAATGAGGGAAAGACTATATGAACATTCAAGTCCAGTACAGCACCATCTGAGTAGTTCCCAACTCATAAAAGAGCACACTGCAAAGGACCTGAAATGAGAGACAATAATTTGAGGACTTAATTCTGTTCAAATTCAAATCAATGGGAAAACGCCTTAAATTTCCCTTTTTATTTCCTACTAGAAATTGTTTGTGCTGCTTATGTCTTATGAAACCCTCCTTTGTGTTTAAGTTGGCCAGTAACCAGGCTTTCATTTTGGTGACCCTCCAGTTGGAGACTCTGTTCCTGTTTGAGATCCAGATCATCTCCGCCTCATTTTAAACAGAAACAGAGGTCTTTCTGTCTTCTCATGTCTGTTTTAAGCAGTTACCATTGACTTCTCATTGGAACTTTATGGTCTTTCTGTTCCTTGAAGTGCATAGGAGTTGTGGGGTCTATATAAATTTTGCAGGGGTGGGGTGGTACCAGCAAAGAAAAAAAAGGGCTTTATATTTGTATTTTTATCAGATACATACTTATTGGAAGTTTTAAGTTAGTCCCTTACGGCTATGGCTAATGGAATTTTAAATAAATTCCAACACTAGCCTGAAGCCAGAGGTTCTTCCTAAAAAATACATATATTATTTTTTAAATCACAAACAGCAAATTGACTATTCAGATAACAATCCAATACACAGTACGAAATAACGGCAGTGAAAACACTGTTAGTTAATATTCATTACAGCAGCTCAGCAAGGCCCTATTGTCGACTACAGAACAAGTATGGTATACTGATACCATCAACTACATTCTGACTGGTAAGTCAAGTTACAGTGAGCTTGTTATAACATTAGCTTTCATAGCTAGTTGCCCTCCACTAAAAAAAATATTGATTATGTCATAGGTGATACAGTAGTCCACAGCAGAATAAATTATGACACCACAAATGGATTTCATCTAAATTACATAAAGTACCAAAGTTATTTAGGCATAGCTACTTCATTCATCTGTTTGTATCTCCATATGTTCACAAGTTAATGGAGGAGTTATACGGACTATATCCTTTGGCTTCCTGTATCTTCCAAATAGCTTTAATTATGAAGGCTCCAGTCCTTGAAAGCAATTTGAAAATTTATTCCATCCCAATCTACTTTATTCCATTATATTTTAAGTACATATGTGATTTTCATGAATGGTCTTATTACATTAATCAAAAACTGCCACAGGAATGATTAGGTCAAGCATTATTACTGGTAGGTATTTTTGTCTTTTTCTAACTGGTTTTAACTGATGAATGACAAGTCTACTCAAATAGCTTTTATATTTTATTACTATGATTTTTATCCAACTCTGCTGTCTTTCCAAGTGTCATTGACTATTAACAATGTTCTCTACACATAAAACTGTAACGGGCAGCTAATGATTCATTTTAAAATATTTTCTTTAACTTTACCAAGAAGAGATGTAATCATCCAAATAATTGTATTTATATGGCCCCTAAATCTGCTATTTACGAAACAATTTTATGCTAAGGGACTTTCATTGGGATTTCATCCATTTTAAAAGAGGCAAAAGCTGAATTAATTCATAGATCTGGCTTTAGTTCAGTAGTAAAAGAAGCCAAAAGAGTCTAGTTACAGAGTACTCGTCCAACTCGGAGAAAGTGACTGAAGACGGAAAGAAAAAGGTCTAGCTCTTTCCGACATTTGATGCAGTTTCATTTTTGAGAATTGGAAGGAAAAGCCAGGCTGCAGTGATACATATTTTTATACTGTATAAATATAATTGTTCTGCGGTAAAATTCTATGGAGAATAATTTGGCTTGTTCGTAAATATGACACCATGATGGGAAGCTGCATTTAACAGTCTCACACCACTTTACACCACACCAGGTGCTTTCACCGACAGTAAAAAGGACATTTGTGCATATTACATAACGGCACAGCCTCGAAGATGGATGAAGAACAGCTTTAACTAGATGGTAAATTCAAACAATCATACCTGTTTAAAAAAAAAAATCCTCCATACATTTGTGGTATGAACCCATCTCACAGGGCTTTCTGACAAAGAAGTGAAAGAAATTGGAATACAAACACCCTAACAAAAGACTTTCATTTCCTATTAATGGGATTTTTACAGAGGTGATTCATTGACCCTGTACAATGGCAGCTTCACGAGTAATCTTTTGCTTCTCTCCCTTAATTTTCCATTTTTGCAGGTTAGTAACCTTATGATAATGCTATAAGCTATCACCCTCCTGAGAACCATGACGATCTAAAGAAGGAATTTAAATATTCAAGTAAATGTACTGCCTCTATTAAAAAAAAAAAGGAAAGATGTTATCATCTCAACTGCAGGTCTGCTAGTCGAAAGTTGTATTTATGCAGAAGAGAATAATAAAAACATGGAAAAAAGGAAAACAGAATGAACTATAGCTGTAAAACTAGTGTGATGACTGTGCTTGATAAGGAAGAGAAAATGTGGTTCTACATGGGCAGCTAACAAACACTAGAAAAGGTAAGAATAGGACTTGAGATGCATTTAAAACTCATTAAAGGGAAAAGAGTAATGAACTATGCTGAAAGCAAAAACTATTAAAATGGGAGGACACTACAAATGGCCTTCTTGAGCTGGCTATTTAATATTTGCAGTAATCATTCTGGCACAAAAACATAAGAGTGCTAGTAAATTCACTCATGAGAAAGTTAAGAATCTGTGCAATCATAGAGCTGGACTGCAAAACAATAGAGAAATACGGGTTTGAGAAATGGAGTTACAGAAACCAAATAAATTTAGTGAAAAATACATCACCATCTGGAAAAAACACAGTAAAGGAAGAGCCACTGGATCCACTCAGGATAGTTATTTGCACACCAAAAAACTCGTAAGGGAAATTAGGGATTGCTATATACCAGAAAAGCAACTACAAAAAGAGCCTAGCTCGTTTAGTCCAGAAAAACAAAGGCTGAGAGAGATCAAGTAAATACCAAAATACACAAGTGGTGAGAGGGATGTCAAATGTAAGGAGAAGATATTATGATAAAGAGAAATTTTGTCCAAGAGAAAGTGGATAATAAACCATCCAAGAAAATACTTTAAATAAAGACTACTACATTCTTGCCATCAAAATAATTACTCCTTTAGAAATATTCTGGTAGGAGAAATGAGGAAAAGCAGAAAATAAATTCTGTTATGGTCACCACCAAAAGTGAAGTCTCAATTATAGCTTTTCACTCCCTGCCCTGATAATATTTACATGTTTACTAGGAAAGGTCAGTGTTAGCATATTAATTCCTATAATACTATAATACTGCAATTCCTAGAATAAGATTTCATTGCACCCAACTTTAAATGTCTGTAGTATAAACGTTTCCTTCCCAGCTAGTTGTCTAGCTTCATCATCAACGGAAAGAAATAGGAAATTCTAGGCCAAGATTGATCTGTACAGTTTGAGTGTTTGTCTAGGACGATTGCCTCTCTCAAAACAATTATTCCTTTCTCTTGTCTGCAAAGAGTCCAGGCAAGTAGATCAGATGTTGTCTATAGCATAGAAATGTATGTTTGATACACAGCCGGCACTGCAAGGATCCAAGCACTGCAACGGGAGGACTTTCTGCCTGTCTGTCTTTCTGTCTTTCTGTCTGTCTCACCATTCTCAGGACACCACACCAAAATTCAAAAAAGCTAAACCGAGATAGAAGTACTTCCTTGTACAGAATCCATTTCACTTTTTATCTGTGTATCCACTTGCATGGCTGGAACACAGTACATATTATTGCCATTTTACCCATTAAGAGAATACTGAACTCAGAAGTAGATTGCATTACTTCTTTGTCAGAGTGTAAGAGAAAGCTGTGAACAAGTGACTGAAGGCTGATTTCCACAAATCTCACAAACTGTTTTTTCTTGCTGCATTTCCAGACATACTGTCTTTGTCACTAGAGTTATCATGACTTTTAGAGCAAACTTAATCACTAACTTTAAGGAAGCTTGAAACCAAACCTTTCCATACCAGAAACTGCTCAACTGATTTAATTCAACAGAACTCGGGACAAACACAGCATAATATGTTCAACATGCTAGGCACTGTCGGGAAGTAGCACTTGTTCACCACTCAAGTGAGAAAAATATTATTTTAAATGTATACAGTCTCTTAAGCTTGATAGTTCCTATTTCTTGGGATGGTTCTAGGGGCTAGAATCCCCATATGGAAAATTCATTTGACCCTAAAGATTTTCCTAGGAAACGTGATCTCCCAAGTGTGTGTGTGAAGATTCCAGAAGCACATTTGCAAATGTTAGCCTAAAAAGTCAGAGTAAAAGAAATTAAAGCAATGTGGTTAAAACTTCCTCTTCAACTAGTTTGAGACAAGCTCAGTAGACTGCAAAAGATTCCACAGGCAGTGTTAAAGCAATCAGGGTTAAAGCAAACCCAGAAACTATTTAGTTTGACAATATTTCCTAACCAACTTCATGGTTTTGTGTCTAGTGGATATTGGCTTTTGACATGCAGGCAGAGCACTTGCATTTTCTGAGCCAGTTTGTCATCTTCCTATATCACGCTGGCTAACTTCAGTTGGCACTGCACGCTTCAGCGCTGCCAAGTCCCACTTCTCCAGTGGCAGCAACGGATTTACGGATAATAAGCTCAAAAAGGCTGGAAAGAATTCCAGTGACCAAGATTGCATTTGAAACTATTTCAACACAGTGATGCAAAACACTGTCCCACTGGGTATAGGCAGAGGAGAAGAAATGCTCACGCAACAGAGCTGCTGCATTAAGTTACGCATTAAGCACGCATAACACACATGCGTGCTCCGAGAATCCAACTAAGTCAATTCGCTAAAACACTTGCTTCCTCAGGAACAACTTGGGATTATTTTAGTGCGCATACATTCTTTTCGGGGACATAACTACCTTTCATTGCATCTTTGTACTACACTAGGGATCCTTGATCTGGTCAATGACCCTTGGTACAACCGCAATCTAAATGCCAAATAAATCATCATGGTCTGTACATTTTACATGTGACATATCAGTTATTGGCAAAGAAAGAGGGAGTCAAGTTCAAAATTTGCCTGTGGGACACCCTTTTGAGTCTGTGCGTGAAAGACCATCAGCATACAGCTTCTCACATGTCTCGGTAGTAAACAAAGGGCCTCCTTTGCTGCTTTTCAAATCGTGAGTTAATTCAAAGCTTATTTCAAGACAGCTGCAGCTAAGGAAGGAAGTGCAGAAGCAGATGAAGAGTGCTGATTGAAGAAATACATCCTAAAATCGAATTTGAAGTAAAGGACCTTCTTCATTCTCTCAGGTGCTGGCTGGGAAGGGGCTTTGCTTAGAACTGAGCCCATGCAAACCATGATGGCTTTGCAGAGATTCAGAGCTCCCAAAAACATGAGCAAGACTGGAGGTACAAATCCATCAGAGAAAAAAAAAATTCTTCTGCTTATCCTCTCCTCCTGTTTCATCTTACAGTTTTCAAGGTTATTTTACATCCTTGTTAAAGAATACATATGCATGCAAAGTTTCAGCCATTTCCTAAGTAGACTTGTGTTCTACTCTGTCTCACATGCTACACCTATGACCATTATAGCGGAGCTCTTTCCCAAAGCACAACACATGACGTGACGAGGAAGTTCATGTTCTTTCTTTTTCTTATTCCAAAACAAATAACTAGAGTGGATTTCTTTTAGTCAGTGTGTGATATCTTAGGTTTTGCTAATCACAAAATATTCTGAGCGTGAAACAGAAAGTATTAAGAGATCCGTGGTGATTCTCAGTGTAGTCTCTGCAGGGGATTTTCTTGGACTGTTTTCTTGGATGGAAGCTTGCAAATTATATCTAGGAGGTTCTTAATGTTTTCTGCATTTGTCAAGGACTTCTTTACATGTCATAGGCTAATCGTATCGGTAGGTAAGCCCGGTAACTCCTACCTGTTACTGCATAATCTGGCATGCCTGGGGTTATATTGCACAGACTCCGTAAATGCAATTTGTTAGGAAACCTCAGAGCTACAACACAACTGCACACTGCACACTCTCTCGGAAGCCCTGGACTTAGTGTACTCACGCTGCCTGAGCATGAACACTAAGCCTAACATGTCGCTGGAGCATCAGATTTACTACACATCTGCAGGCCACCTGTGCTGTGCATGTACAATGAGCTAAAAAGAAATATAAAGCTTATTTCTTAGCCCTTTAACCCTTACTTGTGATAGTGTTGCCCACAAAATCTTGCTTGGCAAATGCGGTTTTCAACGGGTGGGAAAGGGGGGAAAGCTTTGGGTGATGATATACCTTCTCCTGAGTATAGCATAATGTATAACAGGGCAAAAAAGAGATAAGGACTCATTAACGTTCCTCAGATAGAGGGCCTTTGTTTTTCACCAAAACTCACAATCTCAGTTACACAGGTGAAGTTACAGAATAACAAAAATACAAAGCTTACAAGATTTTGAAGACAAGTTCATAACCATAAGATATCTATGCCTAGGAATTAAGCTCTGTATGGCAGTTACATCCTACCCAGTTTCAACAGAGAGCAGAGGTGCCAGGTGTTACCCACCCTCTCCTGTGAGGCTCCAGCCCGCAGCTCACGGGGACCAGTATGACTCGGGCTGGCGCTTGGAGCTCGCAATGAGGAGACTAGCCCATCATCATTCGTTCGCCAGGGAGGATGGCTGCCTCCGAACCTGGGGCTGCTGCGGTCCAGGACATGACTTGGCTAATTCAAGTGTAAACCCAATACACACTCACCCACCTGAATACACCATCTCAGATACCTGCTAATGTACTGTCCTCCCTATTATAGCACCTATCAGCTCTGTCCCGATTTCTTTTTGCCACAGTATGACAGCTACCAGGAGTTATACGAGTAGTTTTATGTGCTGCTGATGGGGGAAGTGTGCCAACCATCAACTGAAGCCTCAAATCGGTTGCCATTTGTACACTGGTGCATAATGAAAGAATGATCCCTGACAGGTAGGCATAGCAGACCTGAATAGCAATTTGAAATTTTCCCACTAAGGGGGATTCCTATATTTAAATATGCAAATTAATGGCCTAAATCATGCCAATTATTTAGACTTCACATCTAAACTCATTTCCTAAAATTCTCCTTAATTTAATGCTGTTCCTCTTTTTGTTCTTTCTTAAGCATTAGAGCCCTGATGCAGTTTTGTCCCATCCATGTTTTAAGCAAAAAAAAATATTTTTTTGGAAGTAAAAATTCATCTTTACTATTTTACTAATTACTTTCAGCTGAGGAAGCCAATGCTTTTAGAAGAGAGCACCTGCATGCTGCCAAAAAGTAGTTCAGGAGTTCATTAGCAGATATGCACAGGTGTAGACCATACAATGGCTAAAATTACGTTTTTAAAGAGCAACACACAGTGATTTTTTATTAGACTTTCTGAGGCTCACCCAGCTTCTAAAAGTTCAAATTTAAGGGGCTGAGGAAGTGGTCTAGTCATTTTTTTGGGAAGATTACAAAAACTACTATGACTAAATTCCCAGAAGTTGTAACTTGTAAAACGCTAGACTAGACAATGCCTTCTGCGCTCACTATAAGTGTTTTATTTATTTGAAAGTCAAATCACCACTGCATCAACAAGTAAATGCTGTACATTTTTCAATGTTTAAGAGAATGACAAGTGGAAACAGAAAACAGGATTAAATGCACTACTTCCCAAGAGGCATCTATGGCCAGTGAGAAAAGTCTTCAAAGTGTGGGCAAAAATCCTAGTTCTTGTGAAAGCTGCCTTATAACTTCCCTGTCTACATCTATACTCTATTTGCTCTGGTAGCTGCCAGGAGAGACCTAAATAGCAGCGTTCCCAAAACCTTCCTCCCAAGTTCTTCTTTGCCCTGTAGCCAGCCTGGTTCAGTCTGCTCCCAGGGTGTCTGTTTTCCCTTCCTGAAGACAATAGTACGGCCCTTCAAGAAATGGTGCTGGATGGCTTGTCTACCTGACGTCAGTCTTCTAGCGCTGTCAAACACCACCACAAAGTCATACAAGAAAACAATTCACCAGGCACGGAAAGCCAGAGCCCATCCAGACTGCAAGCTCTCTAGCCTGAGTGAAGTGCAGATGTGCTGGAGTGTTTTCCCCTAAGCGAACTAGCCAGCTTGCTAAGACACACCCCAACAGATCAGCAGTACGGGGACCCTGCAGATTAGTTTTTTCATAAGCCTTGTACTCAGCCTTAAATACACTATCAAAAGACACTGCAGACTTAACCTTACTCTATCACACACGTCTTTTTTAAATGTTATCTCCAATCAAAGAACATGTGGACACAATTTGCAAATTGTTTTAGAACTAGAAAATCCTGAGAGGCTCATGGTGTAGGTGATATTTTGTTTCCAGAAATTATTATAACTTCTTTCAGGCATATCCTGAGACATAATAGAGGTCATGTTAAAATCAAATTGTTTCAGTCCAAGAGACAAAGACATATTTTTTGTATGAAAAGAGCAAGATATTTTGACAATGCTGTTGAAAATAATTAAGAGAGGTCAAGTCCTGAAGACTGTGCTCAAGAAAAATTTCCAGTGGATTCCCTCACTGTGGTACAGTAATTTTATAATGTATATATTGACTTGTTCTCAGTTTTCTTAAACGTTATATATTTGAATGCACTTTTAATCTTAATTGCATTTTCTAGTTTTGATTTTGACCATGTCACCCATAAACTATAATTTAGGAATTTCTGATACAACACACTTCAGCAGCCTAAGGAAAACTAGAATTAAACACAACTTCATCAAAAGCATAAAAAAGAGCTGAGACCTGTCATTTACCCATCACTGAAATGTGAATGGAACTGAGCTAGAACAGATTTTTTACAGTCATTTTTTACAAGTCTGTTTTGGAAACCAGAATTTAATAAAACAAAACAGAAAAATGTTTTCCAATTTGAACTACCTGGAATATGTTCTGCAGAAGGCAGAGTATAATTATTCAAATATGTATTTGGCCAGTTTACAGAGTTAATACTCAGTGCCATGAAAAGAACCATGGAATTGTTCGTCAGAAGTTGAGACCTTGGTTTTAATACATCTTCCGACACCCAGCACCTCCCACGACAGCATGCTGCTTCACTGCAGAGCTGTGTTGGGCTCAAAGTGAACAGAGCCACCCGCCGCATGAATCACCCTCCCAGCACTTCCAGAGCACTGAGATGGAAGCCCCTTCTTTCCAAGGGAAAGGAGAAGGCAGCAACCTCACAGACTGGGAAAAAAATGAGTTTCTAGTTTTCTAGGGAGGAGAATCACCATGCCTCATGGTGGTTTGTGTACACCTTGGTATATTCTGGCTTCTTTTTATAGCACTATCATAAAACAGAAGCTTTTAAACACCTCAGGCTAACATTCAGGTTTACCACTCAAAAATCATAGATGGCTCATTCCCTAGCCTCATAACCCTATACTGCTTGAGGATCTCAACAGGATACCACACTGAGAGAACATCCAGCTCCCACTGTCAACATTGCTGCTTAACACTAAAAAAATCAATCAAATAAGCTTAGTTTTCCGTTTTCCATTATCCTGTTTATTCCATTCTTTTATCTTGCTTCCCAACCACCTCTTCCCAATGCTGACCCCCCTTTGCGCTCCCTCTTCCCAGGCTTCCTTTCTTTCGCAGTTGAAGTGACAACCTCCTTCCACCCCTCTATATACCACTTGGGGTTTCTCTTGGAATTATTTCCCTTTGGATTCCTTCATTGGGTTTGCGTGGCAAGGTTTTGGTAGCAGGGGGCCTACCGGGGTGGCTTCTGTGAGAAGCTGCGAGAACCTTCCCCTACGTCCGATAGAGTCGATGACAGCCAGCTCCCGCCTCTGGCCAAGCCTGAGCCCATCAGTGATGGTGGTAACAGCTCTGGGATAACGTATTCAAGGGGAAATACTGTTGCGCAACAGCAGCCAGAGAGGGAGTGAGAACATGTGAGAGAAGCAGCCCAGCAGACACCAGTGCAGAAGGAAGGGGAGGAGGTGCTCCAGGCGCTGGAGCAGAGATTCACCTGCAGCCCATGGAGCAGACCATGGTGAGGCAGGCTGTCCCCCTGCAGCCCATGGAGATCCATGGTGGAGCAGATACCCATCTGCAGCCAGTGGAGGACCCCCCGCCAGAGCAGGTGGGTGCCTGAAGGAGGTCGTGAGCCCGTGGAAAGCCCGCACTGGAGCAGGCTCCTGGCAGAACTTGTGGCCCTGTGGAGCAAGGAGCCCATGCTGGAGCAGGTTTGCTGGAAGGACTTGTGTTCCCACGAGGGACCCACGCTGAGGCAGTCTGTTCCTGAAGGACCACATCCTGTGGGAAGGGACCCATCCTGGAGCAGGCAAGAGTGTGAGGAGTCCTCCCCTTGAAGAGGGAGGAGTGGCAGAGACAACGTGTGATGAACTGACCACAACACCCATTCCCCATTCCTGTTTTGCCTCTCAGGGGTAGGAGGTAGAGAAATGGGGAGTGAAGTTGAGCCCGGGAAGAAGGAAGGGGTGGGGGGAAGGTGTTCTAGGGTTCGCTTTTACTTTCTCAGTACCCTAGTCTGCTTTGATTAGTAATAAATTTAATTTTCGTGAGTCAAGTCTGTTTTGCCTGTGATGGTAATTGCTTCGTGATCTCTCCCTGCCCTTACCTCGACCAATGAGCCTTTCATTATATTTTCTCTCTGCTGTCCAGATGAGGAGGGGGAGTGACAGGGCGGCTTTGGTGGGCACCTGGCATCCAGCCAGGATCAACCCACCATGATTCCTTATGCTCATGCACTGTCTTACCAAAGTTTTGTATCTCTTCTTTCAAGAGAATTATTTTCTAGCAGCTTTTATGTTGGGCTGGTGACAAGAACTAGAGGAAGGCAAGATTACTTCTCCCTCGTCTTCCTTTTCTTTGCTCTGTGTGAGTCACTGGCATGGAGCAGGCAGCTGTAAAACTGTCTGAGGAACTATCAAGTCTTACCAAGTCCATGAAACTTCAAGAGAAACAATGAATTTGATTTTACAATGGTATTGAAAGTTCCCAATGACGCAAAAATGACAATCTGTCTCTTTGTTTTCAGAAAGTATATATGAATGTCAAATTAATCCATAAATTAGATAATTGACTAAGTCTTTTTCATTACATGTGGAGGATGTCATACTTTTATTGCAGAAAATAATTCTATTAACTTCTCATCTATGGTAGTCATCATTTTCACAGCAATGAATTTTTTACACGTTATTCAGAATATTGTCAGGACTAAAAATTCTGATAGCTGAAGTACAAGGCTATACTTTCATTTTTAAAATTGTAATTCAATCATAAAATTTACTTCTACTCAACGATCAAGCTTTGTTTTAATGATGTGCACCTCCTCAGAATAGCGTCCTTAGTTTAACACATGTTAAGTAATGTATTTTAACTTCTCTAGCTCTGTGTTTGTTCAGGTGTCAAAAAGAAAACAGAAAAATATTTTTGTATAATTGCCGTAGGTTTTGGCTAGCCCTGCCTCATTTTTCTAATATTTGTAGTGCAAAATAACTATAACAAACAGTATTTTTTTCCTCCCCTATATATTTTTATTCTTTATTTTTACTTACATATTGTTATGTTGTATTTCTTTTTATATTTTTATTTTCTTGGCTATTTTCTATTAGCTTGGTAGCATTATGTTGATATGGGTCCATTCAATTCACTGAAAAAGCACACTTCTTGAGAACTGGCACGGCAGGTTTTGAATATAGTCAAATATGGGGGGTTTATTTTAAACAGTTTTAGTAGCTTGGTCCAAATGTCTGCTATTTATGCATAACAGTGTGGGAAAAAAAGGAAAAAAACCAAAGATTTTTGTTTCTTCATGGGAATGCTAACAATGCAGAGAGGTCAGGTGAATCCTGGATTGAAATGGAAACTATAAATTACAATGTATGAAAAATGTGACCACGTCACATTTCTAATATGTCTGTGAAGTTCATAACAGTTATGACATTTCTATAGAAAATAAGAACTTCCCCCGGGTTGAAAACAGGATCAAAAATTCGTTAAGTACTATCTGATAGTCTCACAACTTTAGGTAGGTAACTTGATGAAAAGTCACCCCTCCTGTGAAGAAGCTGTATGGAACAGCAATTCTTCACTCGCTACGAATTCAGAGCTGCCGAATTAGCCAGACTGACAGGCAAGCGACAAATTCTCTTTCTAAGGCCAACATTGCCCCCTTCTGCTGTAAAGGGGCCAAGACATGTAACTTTCCAATTCCGAAGTTTCTGGGGTTTTTGGCTTATCAACACGTTGAGAGGAACAACTGCCTGGTTACCTTACTGTGCTACTAACAAATACTTGGAGTAGTTGTTTTTTGTTAGCTATTTCCCATTCTTTGAATTTCCCACTCAGAAATTTTAAGCAAAATTTCCTTCTCATAAACATTTTTCCCCTCTCCAGATGGAAGATATTCTGTCTTGAGTGATCAATTAGACAGAAAATGGTTTCTCTCCCACCATTTTTCTGCATCTAGCAGATGACCTATGTAAAGATACTGGAGAAACAACAATGGAAAGCACGAAGGTGTTATTTGAATATGAAAAGAAAAATATTCATGAAGCTCATGGAGATTTCATAATAGCAACAGAAGGGACTAGCTATTTTGGAAGCAGTATTTTATTACTGCATAATGATAGCTACAGCCATGCCAGCATTTACAAGAGAAATCTCAATTTCTGGCCTCTTTTGATGTACTACATAAAAAGTCAGGCTGGGCTCAAAGTCCTCAACATCAATCACTGTTCTACAAAAAAAAATGCCTACAAGTATTTTGAAATAGTCATAAAAGATGTTGCTGGACTCTGTTTTCCAGCAGCAGTAGTAGTAGTAGTAGTAGTAATATAGCTTTTAAATGTTCGTCTTTCTGACCAACTTTTTTCCACTTTCTGCCTAGAGATGCCAGAAAACCTGTCTGCAAACTTCCAAAAAAAAGGGACCTTACATCTTTTAACACTGGGAATAAAGAAGAAAAAAAGCAATGATTCCTCTAGATTAACTAGACTGTTGAGGCAAGTTACAAGACAGAAAATTAAATGAACCGAACAGTCATTGGCATTCTTCTAAGAAGAAGCTGATACAGTCATCAACTGAATGTTGTTGGGTTATTTTTAATAAAACTTGATCACCCTACTTGTGTGGATTTTAATTTAGCTAGCACCAGTAGGTTTCTCCAGTTATGATCTAATTGTTTTAAACCTTCTGTATCTCCATAATTTCAGTTGGTGTAGTTGTTGATACATTTTCATCTGTGTAAGTGGGAGAACTAGGATCGAAATGTTTTGCGTCTGGAATATCATCCCAAAATCAGACACAGTATTAGATACTTTTTTATAGTTATAATACATGGGAGAAATCTGAATGTTTATACTACCACTAAAAACTGGGGCATTCTCACATGCATTCAAAATGTAAAGATAATGTAATGTTGACTTGTGGTCACCTCCGTAATTAAAAAATCTAGTAACTGACGTAGAGTCCGATAGCAAATATTGTTCCTACACCCATAAAGGGAAAGGGTTGAATGTGCTCTTAGTGCAAATGTACTGATATCTTCTTTCCTTTTCCTTCTCTCTATATGGGCACCTTCAAAGACATGTAACATTTACAGCGTATTAATATTCAGTTTTAGGATGGATAAAGTTGATCCAGTGAGTAAGTACACAAGGACTTATATTTGGGAGTAGTTTAATCCTGTTGTCTGGGTGACACCACTAAGCACAATACATCTAAATAATTACTTCTCCCCACTTTTTCTTTAATAATAACAGTTCCCAGTCCACTTCTCCAATATTCCTCCTGCTTAGTTTCCCACTCTTTTGCTTACATCTTCCATCATGTTGTTGAAGTCTCTAAAGACAGATGGTGGTGCTGGAAGTCAAAGACTACTTTTAAATCACATGGGCATTAAAACACACAGCCTTGTTACTGGCACATGCAAAAGACTGTCATCGTGAAACTGATGTTGGATTTATGGGAGCATGAAATGAAACTCAAACTAAACTGGCTAATCCATAACAAAAGAAAAAAAAAAATAAAACCAGCCAATCACCTAATTTTAAACATGGATTCTAAATTTTGTGCATGTATCTAGTAGATTCTGCAGTCACCCAGGGTGAAAATTTCTTTGCTGGTTCTCACTCATATAGCTTGCTTCAGCATATTGCTATATTTTAACATACTGCATCAGAGAGTGACAGAACGGCAATATACTAAAGATGAACACACACTACTTGAACGCAGCATAGAGCACTGAGTTAACAAAGCACAAGGTTTTGTAAGCTCTATTCTTGGAGCTGGGCGTAGGTCAGATTATCAGTTGTGTCACTTGTGAATAACCATATTGCTCAAGGTACAAAGCACTAAGTAAAATACGTCATTCTGAAACCGAAACAAGATCCAAATACTGTGCGTGATATAGTCAACAGGTTGTAAAGAAGAAATGCCATGTGACAAACGGAAATTGACTCTTTCAGTCAGTTAAGAAGCAACTGGGGCAATGACGTGCACACTTAACCCTGTTCTTTCACTGTTGCAACAAAATTACTATTAAGATGCTGTTATATGATATTGTGTTATGACACGTTCCCTAGGTTTTGTCATCTGACAACACTAAATGGTGCACCATACAACCTCAACAGCTGAGGTGGACAGACCTGCTCTAGTAAGCTGACAATTCAGAAAAGATGAGCTAATCAATGCCGGAAGGAAACTAGTCTAAAAAATTACCTGAACAGTATCGCATCGCCTGTGTGACTGCTGGAGCAGAGTACAGAGCCCACGCCTCACAGTCAGCAGTTTGGGGTGTCCAAACAGCATGTCCTGAAAGATTTGTTTTCTCTCTGACACAAAACTCCCATTCTGGGTGGGATAGGGAGAGGAGGGAGCAAGCCTAAAACAAGCCGCAGCAGAATTCCAGTAGCTCTTTTCCGTTTTGGATCGCACCCCCCACTTCAAAGCCCTGCTGCTGCTCCAGGAAGACTGCAGGGTGCCTGCCGCTCTGATGATGCTGAGACACGCAAAGTGCCAAAGCGTAACGGGGACTCATTTTTTTTTTATTTCCTCTCCTCTTTAAAATAAAAATAGACACTTCTCTGGTACCAACTTTCAGCAACCTGTCAGCATGTACAAGGTTTGAAAACAAGAAACTATCACACTCTGCTCCCTTCTGCAGTGTATGTTAGCATGCCTTATCCTTGCATATCTGTTTGGATCTGAGGAAATCAAATCCTGGACTAATGGTTTGCTTGCACACCAAAACAACAAGAAGAAATAAAAGCTTGGATTGAGCTGGATTGAATATTTGAATATTTATAATATTTTAACTGGTATTAATTCCATTAATAAATATTAATATATTAAATGTCAGTACTAAAGATAACTATAATTAATAATTGTATTGCATCATATCATAAATATTATCATGTACAATTACATGATTGATAAGTTTAATGAAAGCAACACTAATGTTACTTCTTGATTAAAGTAATATGTTTTTTATATTTTAAGGTTTTCTTAAGTTACGTATCTCAAAACTGTTCATTCTTTAATGTCATCATCAGTGCTACAGCACTATATGCCAACAATCTCTAAACAGCTGAGCTAGGTTTGCTCCATACCATAAAAAAGGCCAAAGAGAGCACTATTCATCTTTTCATTTTCCCGTACCCTAAACATATGATCAGAATAATTGAGAATCGGGCCCAAAATCTTCACAGTGTCCATAGGTGCCATACTTTGACATTTTTACCACAAACACGCTATATACAAAACAACATTTTTTCTTAATAGGTTTTCCACTGTTAGGTGAAGTTGTCCCCATATGCCTTGCATAAATTACAAGCTATAATGATTTTCCCTGCAGCTGATCAAAGACAGCCCAGAGAACACAGACCGTGTTTCCTGTGTCTTATTCAAGCACAGGAATGGCCGAAACCAACCCCACTGCTGTTATGGCTCCACTCCGAAGCAGAGGTTTCTAAGCACTCTGGCAGCTGTTGCCTGTGACCTGGTACACTCACACCCATGGCACGGTTGCACAATGAACATCCAGAGAAGATCTGGTCCTGAGCAGTGATCAGAGGCCAAGAAGCCACCTCACTGACACAGGGAGATACATGTTATAGCTCTCTGTGGCAGCCTTGTCCCCTGCAACAAAAAGACTTTGCTGCAAGGAGAACAGAACAAGAAACTGTCTTGTGTCCTCTACCTTGGTAGCTGTTGATGGTGGAGTTTCATCCATGAGAGGCTGCATCCACAAAACTACATACTGTGCCTAAGGAGATAAGGATGATGGGGGGGTGGGGGGGTAACAAGGTTCTCTCATCTCTCACAAGCTCTCTGTACTTGGTATGTTTAGGTGTGCTCCCCGTTCTGCTGTCTACCCAAGCTTCCCCCAGGAGTATTATCCAGTGTTCCTTTATGCCACCAATGTCAACTGATCCATGGGGCTTAAGCGGAGACACCCCTTTCCTCTCAGAATCCTCCAAATACAAAGCAAACAGCACGGTTCACAAAGGTTTACAAAAAAAGAGCTTGACAGAAATGACCAGTAACAGCTGCACATCCACCTATTGCTGTCAGCTTTCTCTTCTCCTGCAAGTTCAGCTAATACTGGCTGGTTCTGCCTGGCCATTGTGCCCTGCTTCTCATGTACCTTCAACATTGTTAGCTCACCTTCGTGAAAGGAAAGCCAGCACCAAATGCCCCTTCTTTATTTTATGGTCCAATTAATCCTTCATCTGTTATTCAGGTTCAGTGCCCTTCTTATTACTACATTTAATCCCACCCCTCAATTCAGCTCCTACTCTGGAGATGCTAAAGTTCACTTGGCCTCATTTAAGAGTGACATTTACCACACTAGCAGTTAATACTATTTCCACGCTTGGCTAAACCCAGCACAAATCTTTAAGTTCTCAAGTGGCATGGTGGTTTTAGTCATGAACTTGAGAAATATTCACACTTTGCTGCAAACTTCCTTCATAGACTATTTGCTGCATTTCATATAAACACGCATGAAAGGACACAGTATGATAATGCTACTTTACACAGACATATGAATAGGATTTACATACACCGGACTTCTGACAATAAACAGTCACTTCAAAGTGACAGTGGATTCTGGATGAACTGACCTCTTCCCCCTTATTTTAGGGATATTGTGATAATTACAAAGAAACTGTTTTGCCTTTACTTACACCACAATGGTGTTTCAGGAACATCCCGTGCAGAATCTCCCGTTATCCCAAGACTTGGCTTGTAAATGCACTTGTCAAGAAGAGATGTTCCTGAGAAATTAAGCAACCCATTAATTAATCTGAAAAGACTAAATTCTAACTAGCATAATTAAGAAGTGTAATATGGCATTACATTTATATGGTGCACATGGGCATAATTCTGGGAAAGGCTGCTTATTTATGTTGTGCAGCATGCTACATAAGATAGGCATTCAAAATGAGAGAAAGGTGTGAACATGAAGGGACATTCTGCAGATGTTTTTGAAAATATCCCACAGATGGCACTTTCACTCTGTAATGTACATTTTTATGCATCAAAAGAAATAAGAAAGACAAGAATGGCACTGCAGTTTTGAAGAAAACGGATTCATTACCTCAGACCGTAGATAATGTCTAACTAAGCATAAGGGTCTACCTAGGGATTTCAACCAGGAACATAGCACCCTCCTAAAGAAATTACTCTCCTTGCCATTCACAGCTTGCACTGTCTGGCATTGCGCTGGACTAAGTCACCAACCCAGTGTAGAAAAATGCACATGTATAGTCCGACCTCCTTCATTTTACAAAGGCTTTTCTCTAAATTGTTATTATTTAGTGGAAGTCGCCACTACTAACAGTATAGAAAGCAGTTGCTGCCAGTAAGGATGATGCTATTTTAGAGTTGTGGGGTTTTTTGGTTTTGTTTTTGCTTTTTTTCCAAAAAAATCACACGTGAAACAGTGGGATGGAAGATTCTGGCTTGGACAATCAGGATTCAAATTGCATCCAACAAGTTTTACCCAGTACAAAGCACTTTAAAAACCCAGGATTTTTTAAAGCACTTTTTTTTGAGCTCTCTCCTAATTCTCGCTATGGAAACATATTCCAACAGATATACAATAGCACTACAGGTTTATGGTGCGTGATGTAACTTTAGTCTTGTGACCTGCACAACCAACATCGGTTTTCTGGTTTTCAAAGCTTTCACATCTATTCCAGCCTTCCAAACCACCATAACCATACAACCTTCCAGGACACGCCTGCTTTCCACAAACTATTTTCTTTCCTCTTCCTTTGGCTGTGTGTTTTGGAGTAGTCATCTGGAGCCAAAGACTCTGACAGTCTCCTCTTTCATTCAGTATCCAAAATCTAATTGAGCAGCACTTTCTGACAATTAGCTTCTCTGTCCTGATAACTTGCGTAAACCTCAACTTCTTTAAAGGCACAGTTCTTTGCAGAACAAAGTAAAGGGATAAGCCAATGAAGCCTGGAGGAACCATACTGGATAAGAAGTAGAAAAATAGTAAGACTTTCATAAAAGAGCAGGAAAAAGCAGAATTTTCCCATGCTATTGAGTATCTCTTCCAGATCTGGAACCTCTCACTTCTTATAGAAATAGTATCAGCTGCTCTCTTCCCACAAGTATCACCAGACTCCCGAGACGATAGGGAAAGTAGGCAAAAAATCTCTGGCTACTGCTCTGGAGGCTATGGCAAGCTGTTTTTCCCAGAAGGCAGGAGAGAGAGAGAATTAGAGCACTTTTCCCACACCAACACTCCTAAAATTCTTGATGCCTGTAGTTTCCAGCTCCAAAAGAGACCAACATAATTTTAATCAAAGTTGTTGACTACAAGGATCGGCGAGCGCACAATGTCTCCAGCTACAAAAAGAAGTCTACCATAATTCCAAGATCTCCTCTGGCCCCTGCATGATGGCACTACAGGCACTATGAGGAGCTATAAACTTGTTTGAACTTCAGATCTCACCCCAAGCATCGCCATGAGGAAATCTCGAACAAGCCCAGCCAAAGCATGCTATTTATTCAAGCAGCTGGGCAGCTTCATAAAGCGTTCCTAGAGGCAGCAGTGGTAGAAAAGCCTTAGGACTCACCTTTGCCTACAGAATCCAGGCAGCACATGTTGGACGCTTTGCTCTCTAATTGTGTTTTTAACAGCCTGATTTTACCTTGCTACCACTCTTCCTATAGAAAAAAACAAAGTTAGTAGCAATCAAAACTTTATAAGTTTTGATAAAGAAGATATATAATAAAATATATGAATTATATAAAACATAAGAAAAGAAATGATTCATACAGACAGAAGGAATACATTCCACTTAATGGCATATATGCAATTCCCTCACTAACATCACAGGAAGTTATTAAGCATTATCAGGGGAAATTAATCGTAGCCTAATGAACCTCCCAGACCTTCTAGCACCTCTTCTTTCTTTCTTTCTTTTTTGCCTTTCTGGCTATAGTGTTCACAACTAAAAATTTAAAAACACACCTTCCAATGTTGTCTTTGCCACTCACCACTATTCAAGAAGAGAAAAGGTCTGTGATAGCACAGTATGGCTGCAAGAACCACAATGCAAGAAACAAAATGGTGACTCCTGCCCGTAAAAGGCAAGTACCACGCTTTTCACCCACCTTTTCCTCTCTGTACACCCTGGTTTCAGGGTCGTGCTAGCCTATTGACCTGCATAATCTAGGACAAGAGAACAGTGCTGAAACCTATGCACTCTACATTGACAACAAAAACATGCCCATTTAAGAGAAGAATGACTGAAATCTACATTTGCATTTAAATAATATTAAAGCCTTCATTAAGGCCATTTAAGCGTGAATAAAGGTGTAATTATTTGCAATGCACTACCGTAAAACCTAACTAATGCTGAAATAAATCTGTCTAAAGCTGGACCTGAAGTTGCTCGTAACAGCCACTGGAGGGAAACTCATGTACAGAAAGCAGAAGTCCACTGCTATACAGTCAGGAAGCTCTGTTTGTCACTGCACTGCTTTTTAATATACCTTAAGTGAAATCAGATAGAAATTAGTGACACTGTCAGTCAAAGCAGAGTGAAACTGAGGTATAATAGTCATCTTTAAGGGTAGAAATATGTATTGGGTTTTAATTATAAGTTTAGCATATTTATTATCTGTTGGGATTTAAATGCTCCTCTGAAGCTGCTTATGTGTAATTGGGGTTTTTGTCATTTTCTTTCTCTTTTCTAAATATGAAGTCCCTTTTTATATTCTTAAGAAAAATATTTTGTGTATATTTCACATCTTTACAGAGTCTCTGCTACTAGCACATAAAAAAAATATTATCTACTAGCTACAGGAGTTTGTGTTAATGAGCTTTAGACATAAGCAGGCATCTGTTCAAGAGAAACTGTAGTATTCAGGGACTCTACAGCACTTTTGTGTTGCAGAAGTATTTAATAATAAGCATGAAGATTTCATAAAAATCTTTACTAAAAAACAACAAACCTTTCCATATCTCCATTGTATTACCCGGGTAGAACCTCTTTATAAGAAGAACATGAAAGACTAAAGGCTTCATTCTATCTTGCCATAAAGCAGCTACTAACAACTGTCACTCACAGGATTTCGTTTGTGGGACATCTTCGATAAGCCTGAAAACTTCTCCCTCATGAGAAACTGCAGAAATCTGATGCTAACGTCACCTGAAACTAAGCAATGCAGGGGAATGGACGTTGTCCTGAAGAACAGCCAGGCATGAGCAGAGGACTAACAAGGCAGCCTATTTTTAGTAGTACTTTGACTTAAAACATATTTGTATTCTTGAAAGCTGCCTGGTATTTCTATTCAAAGAAACGGATGAGGGCTGGAGAGGAGTGAAAAGCAGAAGATGAGGAAAGCAGATCATCCTCTCTGTTTACATTCTGTGAGGAGAGCAAAGCTTGTATCGGTCTAGATTTTGGGTTTGGCATAAAGCTGCTTGAAAGGGATAGTCTCTCCCCAGTAAGAGAAAGGCAGAAGAGCCCATGCTTCTCTAGGTATTCAAACTTCTCTGCTGTGCCAATACTGAGAAGTGTGGGAAGGCTGCTGAGAATTCAGGTTCCTAATTTATTTCCTTGATAATGAATCAAGAAATGAAAAAGAGTAGTACAAGGGGGAAGAGGAATGGGGAAGCTTCTTCCACGTTCATGCACAGGCCAATTAAATTAAATTATTACTGGGAACCTAGAAAACACAGGACTAAGAAATTATTATAACAGTTACAAAAATTGCTCTGGGGTTTCGACCATTGAGTGGATTTCTCAGTAAAAATAAATAATAATTAAAGTTTCTAGCCATAAAAATCCACAAACGTTTCTCATCTTCTGTTAAAACTTCTTCAATATTTTTATCCTAAAACAAATCTAAGCTTAACATATTTTTAGAAACACTGCTTTTCATTTAATACTCCTTCCTGCTCTTTTTTCTTGATTTCTATAATAAGCATTGATTAATTATTTCCTATTTTCATTGGTTTCCCTAGTGTAAGCTATTTCAGTCCTGTTAAGTGGTTAGTCTTGGAAGGAACTGTCAATCCTCATTTAGTCTAATTTAATTTTTTGATTGAACATTCTGATTTTATCATTTCTGCCAGTCTTCCCTGAAAAAAATTAATTGTAAAAAAGAACTATTTTATGAACAAAATTGTATTGTCTATTCCTGCTTATAATGTTGTCTCCTCTTTTTCTTAGCCTCCAAAATGCATATTTGAACCATGATACTCAGAGTTCCCTTCCAAACAAGACTTTTCTATGATTCCATTATTCAAGATATTGTTTAGGTTGATTATCAGTTGAAATGGAAAGTCTAATTTGTTTAGTATTAAAATGAAAGTTGAGTTTGTATGATGAGCTCCATTTATGCATCAGCTCATCCCAGTTTTCTATTCTCCTGCTTTACTTTAGTTTTTGCATTAAAGCACTAATCTAAAAATATCTTCTAAAACAAAAGATTTTTTTCCAGCTATTCAGAAGGTTCCAGAAGTCCCTATAGCTAGCTGAGACTTCTTTTACAGCTCTCCTGGCTGTTCACATCAAGAGCAGAGAGTCCCCAAAATAAACAGCTTAGTCTGGAGAAGTTGTTTGTGTGAAGTTGAAGACTGCATCATGATGAATATTTATACAGGAATGAATTAAGGTTGCACAGATAAAGCACGCTTCCCTGACTTAAAAGAAACGTGGTACGTGATAGATACATACATTATTCACACGCAAAACAGGATCAGAGTCTTTTAATAGAAGTGTTCTGAAGCCACGTCCTTTCCCTCCGCCTAGATTAAGTCTGTAACAAGTAGGACCATTCCCCGTCACAGAAGAAAGCCGTGATGGCTTTCTGCTCTGTGTTTCAGATTGTGCAAGTTACAGTTTTCAAAGTGTTACAGTTTTGGCCAGATTCAGATTTTCTCAAAGCAAAAACTGTATCCATAACACAAAAAGTATTACAAACCCCTGATTAAAACACGGCTCAAGAGACTTTTTCTAGAAATCTTTACTAAGATATTTAAAAGACATCACTAGGAGCCTCATAAGTTTATTATCCAAATTCCTTTAGAGGTAGTGACAGACTAAAGAGGAATCAACAGTTATGCCTCTGACAATAGCACATTATGTTACCTGATAACACTGCTAAGCATACAAAAACTCCAATTTGCTTTGCTTTGCTTCTACTCTTCCCTGTTTTACACAGTACCACAGAAAAACACCTTATCCCACAATTTGCATTTTAAATCTCTTTCTAACTGTTTTCTTACTTCAGTTGCTCAGAACCTAGTTTTCAAGCAAGCTGACCTACTTTATCTTATTTTGCAACTTGCAATTAATTCCCTTAAGCTTGTCTACTCCAACATTGCCTGAAATGTTTTCTGTATACTGGTAATCATGTCTCTTAGAGCAAAAAGATCTATCATGACTGATGCAAGAATGATAAACTATTAGTCCTCCTGAAAGCCAGTAAGATGTTTTTACATTGCAACTATATGTTTCTCTTCAAACTTCTAATGAAAATGGCTGATTTATCTTGGAAGTTAAAACAATAAAAAACATTCAGGTCAAACCAGACTTCAGCTGATAAAATTTAGCCTAAATGCCATTTTGTGTAGTTTTAAGCAGAGACAAATAGACTCTAGTAAAAGGACGTACAAGGCAACTTTAATACAGGTGGCACTAATGGCCCCACTTTTAATATATCCAATCCTTTATTCTTCTATCATCAGTAACAAACTAAAACCCTGCTTTAAGAGCTGCTAAATTGTTTACAGTATTCGTATGAAAGAGGCTCTCCAAAAAGAAGTGGTAAGCTGTTTTACAGCTATCATGCTCAGATATGACAAGGCGCAAAAAAATGCCATGGTGATGAGTGAGAGATGATTTGATAAAATTAGATTTGGATAACTGCTGCTCCACAAGTATTACATTTGTAGCTGAATTACCACTATAAGCCTTATTTTGGTCCCGCTTTAAGAATCTTCAAGCAACCAGTAAACGTGGCATATAAAACTTGCAGTGAAGGTTGGAGTTGTTCTGTGGAAATGGAGCTATTACATTTATTACATTTATTATTATGTCTGTGTGTGCTGTAGAAACCAGAAGGGCTCACTGCATCGCAAAATAATTTGCCTATCTATTTTTTATTTACTGAGCTATCAGTGAAACAAAACAGAAGCTTTAAAGAACGAGCTTAAAATAGTTTATGGTATTCCTGTAGCTGAGATTTCCACAGATGTAGCGAGCACTAGGTGACCGCCTCAATTCAGCAGTTAAAATTGGCTCCTCAAATTACTAGTATTTAAAATATTAATATCAAGGTAAATTGTGAAGCTAATTTTTCCTCCTGGAGATCATAGCTCTGGAGATGATCTTGGAAAGGAGAGACATTAGGATGGAGAAATTATAAATCCTAGGGTGTCCTGTAAAGTGTTTGGAGAGGAAAGGCAGCCTTCACACACTATACAAAAATTACCATATTCATACCTTTGCATAGCCTTTCAGGTCACAAGGAAGGAAACTATGCTGCAGGTTTAGGGTATCTCTCGAAGAGGACACCAAGGGAAAAGGCACAGTTTTCTTCTGGTCTGCTGTCTTTGGTCTTCCTGAGATTTGCAGGTGGTCAGGAGACTCATCTAAACTCAGCACGTTTCACATAGAGAAGATTTGTTGGTGTAGCTGTGCTTACTGGTAGGCTTTCTATCAGCAATACAGATTCCAGCCTTTAGGGAGCAAAGGAGGTATCAAAGAACAGTATGAAAAGATACAGTCTTCTTCTGGTCTGCTGTCTCTGGTCTTCCTGAGATTTGCAGGAGGTCAGGAGACTCACCTAATCTCCGTACACTTCACATAGAAAAAGTTTGTTGGTGTAGCTGTGCTTACTGGTAGGCTTTCTATCAGCAGCATAGATTCCAGTCTTTAGGAAGCAAAGCATATATCAAAGAACAGTATTTCCTTTTCCCATATACCAGCAATGATACAGTAGGGCAGTACAGGCACACTATGTATAGAGTTTAGTGCTGCTTATAAACCTTAAGAACAAGAATAACAGTATTCAGCCCACAAGAAGCAAGTAGCTTTTTTGATAAGTACCGCTCAAAGAAGGTAGATGTTCATCATCTGATGGTAGCTGGGTACATCCTAGACTCTTTATCCATGAGGAAAATTAACCTCAGCAGGAGTTTCGTCTAAGCAGACGCAAATTTCTAATGTTTGTCACAGCACACATTTCTCTGCTTTTTTTTTTCACTTCTATTGCATAGCTTTCCTTTTTAATAGATCCAAAAACTTTGCAACATTTTTCACTAATCATCACTGAGGTCCCGAAAAATCTTGAGAATAAAGTATTAAAATCATTTAGAAATAATAACCTAGTGCAGGCTCTGAATTTATAGTTTCTGAATTCATAGAACTATTCTGACCAAGATACAGAAAAACAACATGCCAAAACTGTAGTCAGAATATGGATAAACTCATTCACAGCCACCGGGACTAATCAGAGCAAAAAGAAGATGATGAACAAATGTCCAGCCCCAGTCAAGCTTCTCCTTGCCTTTAACATCCTTGCCTTACCAACCTTCTCACAGATATCCATTTAACTGGGGTCTCGTTAATTCCCACACAGTTACATTTTCAAGGTAACTGCAGTTACTACATTTGTTTGAGTTTGATCACAATCATCTCTTGGTTAAAACTTAGAACACTGTAAAAATCTCAAAAAGCTACATAGTATAGGAAACGATTGTTAAATCAGAACTGTAATAAAACCAGAAAAAGAATATGAATTGCTTTCAAATGAAGTATTCAAGAAATGCACAAATTTCACTCCTTTCTAAGAAACAGTAAAGATGATTCTTCACAGGAATAATATTTATACTTACTCGAATCCTATTACTCCTCGAAGTAAGTAGAGCCATCTTGTGGATGTACCTAGCTGCTGCATATGGCTGGAAATGACCTCCAATTACTTCTTTCTTAGGTGGAACTACACATTAAAAGCAAGAAAAAAACCAAATAACAGTTTAATGTGTTTTACTTCAAGTTCAGATCTAACTACATATCTATATATACATGTATTAACTGTCCCCGCAATTCAAAACAGACGTGGATAGACTGGAGAAGGTCCAAAGGAGAGCCACAAAGATGATCAAAGGGCTGGAGAACCTGCCCCGTGAGGCCATCAAAGGAGTTAGGTCTCTTCTGCTTAGAGAAGGCTCCAGAGTGACCTTCTCTTCTCCTTGGAGAAATGCACAAATTCCGTTCTCCCTAGAGAAGAGAAGGCTCAAGAGAGACCTCATCACAGTATTCCCGTACTTAAAGAGCGGCTTCAAAGAGAACAGAGGAGAGTCACAAGGAGCCACATGGATAAGATAACAGGCCATGAGTGCAAGTTGCACCAGGGGAGGTTTCATCTCAATACAAGAAAGATATTTTTTACAGTAGGAGCAATCATTCACTAGAACAACCTCCCCAGGGATGTGGTAGAGTCCCGTTTGCTGGAGGTTTTCAAGATGTGATTGAACAAGGTGCTAGATAATCTCATCTAGGCTTCCTTTCCCACAGAAGGTTGGGCAAGATGATCTTTCGAGGGATCCCTTTTGGGGTCCCTTCCCCATAGAACAGTCCCAGGCTGTTCTATGATTCTATGATTCTAATTTCAGTTAACACAATTAGAAGCATAGGTAATTAGTACTAATGAAAAACTAAGCCAGTCATTAAGCTCCAATTTGGATGACTAACCCTAGAAAATGTTGAACGTTATTCCATGAAACATTCTCCAAAGAGTATTCAGATCAGAAAACTACATCATACTGACTTTCTTACTTTAAACTCTTGAAAATCCTACTCCACCATAATCCAGAAGCAGTGATGATCATACTCCTCTGGGGAAAGAAAGTAGACAGGCTGCTAATTGTCTTTTATTAGACGTCATAAGAAAAAAAAGTAAGAATACTTCTCCTTCAAGACCCAATTTGCTCTCGTAGGTCACTGAAGGATCTTTCAGTTGACCAAACATACTTTGTTTGACATTTTATAAGGTTGAGTATCTGTATTAGTGTTTGGCTGTGTGGCCTGTTTTTCAAGGATGCTACCTATCCACAGTTGTTACTACATTGGATACTATTTCCTAGCTGTTTATAAAGCATGCCATTTTACAGCACATATTCTCCCAGGTCTCCTCTGTAACCTTGAATATATCACTCACCTTCTCTGTCACTCAGTGAGCATACACTGTACATGCCCAGGAGCACTTTATTAGGAGAAATTTTACCTAATCTGAACTAATTTGGCCAGATTACGGCATTTCTTTTACTATTTGGAAAGCAGCTCATGATTCTGCAAATGCTGTTGTATGCACCAAGCTCCAAGAATCATCTTCAGGAAACTGAGTACATGCATTCACCTTTGGGCCCCAAGTATTAACTCCCTAACTTTCACCATTACTTTGGGGGCTTTTATGGATGTTTTTACTGTGTTGTTGCACAAGCAGCAAATTCTCCTCTGTGATCCAATTACATTGAAAAGTGTACAGCCACTGATCCCAGGATCACAGCTATTCAGTCCAGATTGAACATTTAGATTCTACTTATCCAAAATCCTGTTCCGTTTTCCGCTGAAAGCTGAAATCTTTCACTCACATCCAAAGAGATGGCATATCCTTGCAGTCCATAAAAACTTTCAGTCAAGACATTGCAATAGTGGTGAAACATCCCTTACTGTGATGTAACCGCTTACATGTTTTGCAAGAAGACTGCAACCGGGACACTATATAGTCACGTATTAAAACACAGAATACCAGCAACAGTTACTGGAGTCTCTTCTCAGAGGCTTCTGTGCAAATAGTTGATAAGCACTTTGAAGGGTGTAGGAGAACTTCATCTCCAGTGTGCTGCATCCTGCTAATATTTTCACCGGCAGAATTTCCTTTGTGTGGTGCAGTTGCAGACAGTTGATGCTTTCAGTTAAGAGGCATCTATTTATTTTATGCTAATGTAGGGTGTTGTGTTTTTTTCCTAGTGAATGTTAGCGCACAACTCACTGCTCGGTAAATACATATTTTGGAGGACACTCACTAAATCTTTTGACACCAATAGACCTGTCACAAAAACAATTCTGTTTCCCATATCCAGGAATTAAAAACTGTGGCCAATTTGCTCTAATTCATTCATCGCAAAGAAGTATAGGAATTTTACCTCCCTCCATTTTTTCATACAGCAGTACATAAATAGTAGTGTGTATTAACGTAATATTGGTCACTGGAAAAAATCAGGAGACAAAATCAGTGACCTAATACAACAGGGTCATTACAGAAACCAAACAGGCGCTACATGAATAAAGAGGTTCATGAATGCAGTTGATGTTACAGAAATGGAATGGAATGGAATGGAATGGAATGGAATAGAATAGAATAGAATAGAATAGAATAGAATAGAATAGAATAGAATAGAATAGAATAGAATAGAATAGAATAGAATATTTCAGTTTGAAAGGACAGATGAGAGGCTCTAAATCATGCAAAGGTATACATCAGCTGTAATAGTGAACACACAGCCTTTATGATGTAGGGACACACTGTTCCATCAAGTAGCCTCACGCCTCCCAAAACAGACTTCCAATTTTATGAAATATTACAGTAGAGAAACTGCTGAGATTACGAAGAAGATGGAGACGGATGAAGCTGAAGGAGAGCCCATCCGAGCCCCCTTCGGAGTAACCTGGACTTGTCCAGGAACTCCTCGCGAGGAGGCCTGCCGCCGCCTTTGAACGGGCTGCCTTCGAGCACCAGCCTTCCCTCCACGGCCCACAGCATCACGCCACCGGAGTACTGCTGCTGCCGACGCTGACCGAGAGCGCGAGCGAACCCGAATGTCGCCTAGTATTTTCTCCCACCGTCGCACCCAAAGCCTTCCCTCCCACGGCACCGTTAGTCAGCGGGTGGGCGAGGAGCCGCCATGTGTGTACGCAGGGGCTGCAAACCGCGTCGTAGCCGTGAGGACGGCAGGCTGGCGGGGGCTGCCTCGGCCTCTCCCCCGGGCCGCTGTCACCCCGAGGGGGGTCCCGTCTCTCTGCGAGAGGCCTCGGCCTTGGCTTCCCCCCAAGGAGGCGGAGGCGGCCACCGCCGTGCCCCCGGGGGAGGGTGCTGCTCCCGGGGCTCACACGGGCGGCACGGTGGCCCTTCCAGGAGGGAGGAAACAAGGCGGGCGGGTGGTGGAGGCAGCCGAGGGGGCGAGGGTCTCCCGGCCGGTGCGCACCGCTCCGCGCACCGGCCG
>Ga0065711_1028272_pt1 | contig 42348 bp, 27 predicted proteins | sample Hoacrofraction12_FD_59098 | JGI IMG/M metagenome (GOLD analysis project Ga0065711, IMG submission 59098) | Hoatzin crop microbial communities from Cojedes, Venezuela - Epithelial fraction 12 v2 (version 2) | ecosystem: Host-associated > Birds > Digestive system > Esophagus > Crop | place...
GGGGGGGGGGTGGTTTTTTTAATCTGTTTCATGTGTTTCATTTTAAAGCTGCTGGTATAGATTTAGTTTGCTAAATTTACCGGCTCCCTCCCGTTATGAATTCTGGAGGCTGTAGTTCCAGCTAGAAGGACTCCAGCTGCTCTGCTTACACCGTTACACGATAAATTCTGTTTTCTGAGGCAGTGAGTTGCACCAGGACAGGAATGAACAGGTTCTAACAGATCAGAAAACTGAAACTAGAGAAAGGTTCATCAAGCAATTTATTGGACGAGTGGGAGGTTGATTTTTGGCATACTGGTGGTCACTAATTTCTCACTGATAAAACAACAGTGAGTGTTTAGATGTGCACCTTTTTATAGAGCACGTAACACTGGTAGAGCTGGGAAGCTTGAAAACTCAGATCTGGTATTTACTGTTTTTTCTATATTTATGGTCGTAAGCAGAAGTCTTGAACTTTAAAAAGAAAATAAAAAAAAATCTTAAACTCCTTCTTATGCTGCAGCAGCAAAAAAACCAACCCAACAGCCATTCCTTTAAGCAAGTAGTTGAGTGTTTTGCAAAATGGAAGTTTTAGGTCCGTGTTCTGTCGTAGTCCAGCTGTAGCCATCAGAGCTGCTTGTAAGCAACATTCTGTTTGTTGCAAGGAGCACAAGTTAGTTGCTTTTGGTTTTCCATTTACTTTGCACATTTCATGGTTTCTTCAATGCAAAATCATGAGTCAGCTCAAGGTCGCTAAAATGTTTTTGGAAGATGACAGCAGATGTTTCTGGGAACCAGAGTTATCCTGCTTGTCCCTGTTCAGGAGACTGTCTTGAGTTCTGTGTGGCTTCCTTCCACAATGTTCACAAAGCTTCACACCTCTTCACTGTTTTGTCAAAAGTACTGAGCAAAGAGGCAATCAGGAAAGCGCGTTTTCACAAGGAGGTATTTCTGTAAAATCAGGAGATGCTGGAAAACACAGGCAAGAGTGTGAGGGTTCGTACCCAAAGAGTTTTAAACTCAGCTAAAAGTCATCCAAACATTTGAAAGCTTCTCCAGACTGCTTTTGTAAACTTTTTTTGTAGTAATCTATTGCTCATTATTGCAAAACTTGTGATCCTCATAAAAAGAGTAATTCTAATGATGGTGCTGAATATGATGGTAGCTTATTAAGGTTTATGAATTTTAAGAATGGCATTTTTGGTTTTTGCACATAAGTTGGAGTGATTGCAGAATAAAATCTGTAAGTTCTTGCTACTTGAAAACAGTAGACTTCTGTTAAAAGAAAAAACAGGACAGTGATGTATGAAGCTTTCAGTGTTTCTGGAACATGTCATTATCTCGGTAGAATGTTCAGATTGAAGGGGATAGTCTATTTCAGTGGTTGTTCAGCTGGTTGTTCACGTAACTTAAAAATTAACTTTTCACAAAAACTACAAAATCATAGATTTCTTGTGCATCTAGTGACCTATACTATTTTATTTCTGTATACCTAAAAAACCTTCAATGACATTGCTTCTGTTTTCCTCTGCTTATGTTTTATTTCTTTGGGTGTTCTCCTGTTTCTGAATGAACGAATTTCATACAGCACAAGCATCATCTTTTCTTCTCCCTCTCCCCTTCCCCCTCCCCATTCTTTCAGGTTTTTCATTTCTTGAAGATCTTTTTTGTAGGAAGAGTGTTGATCTGATAAAGGAAAAAATATTGTAACAGTCAAATTGAGAATGGCCTGCGACATTAACTGGTGTTTCTTAGTGAGCCAAAATGAACTACCTCTGAGAGAACCATAAGGCAGATAAGAAATTTCCCAGGAAATATCTTGTATCTTTTCTTGTGTGTGTGTTCGGAAAGAAAGCAGTCCAGTTTTGGACTGCTAAATAATAGCGATTAAGAACTATGAATAATATATTAATCAGTCTGCATATTTAGTTGGTTGTGGGTTTTTTTTTTACAGTCAGAAGCAAAAGCTACCTATTACAATTTAGATTTAGACTCTATGAAGTGTAAACAAGTCTATAGGCTGTACAGTTCTGGGCTATGTACAGAATGACTTGCTTCCCAGAGTAGTTTTCAGCACTATTTCCTTACTGGCTGATGTGCTAGACCTTTCAGCAACAGAACTGCTGACCTTGGATGGACTTTTCCATTTGCAAAGCACATCTGTCACGTGCTAGTCTTGTACAGGGAAGAGACAAAGATGTACTTTTCATCCCACTGGTAATCATCAGCTGGCCAGTTCTCATGCACTGAAATGGGGCGCTTGCCACTGAATTAAGTAGGACCGTAACACCTTAAGTGGGACCCGTACGTTACAGCACTTATGCTGCATAACATGTGGGTTTGAGTATAAATACTTCAGCATCTTTGGGATTGGGATTTGAGATAATGGCACAATTTTAAAGACAAACAACGTGAATTTGAAGTGATTATTTGGAAGGTGCTTTTTGCGTATTTGGTCTGGAGAATCTAATTCAAAGAAGTTGGGTGTCATCTATATCCATAGCCTCAAAAGCAAGAGAATCTGATGGGAAGGTGGTATCAGCAGTAAAACCCAAAATTTAGCTGAAGACGAGTGAAAGATGCAATGTTTGAAAATGCATTAGTTTTGAAATACACTTACCATATGCAATGAACTTACTCTAATTGGAAAGAATCTGATAATGTCCTGTAAGTCAAGCCACCGTTTTGTTTCTAGAGCAATGGTCAGAATCTGGAGTCATGTGACTTTGAGATTCTGTTCTGCAAACGGTACCAGGTGTAGTGTCTGCCATCGCTGGCAGTAGGTGTTCATGAGATAGCTGATGAAAGGGAAAGTATATACACTAGGGTTTTGGCAAGTCTCTCGGCATTTTGTGCCTTACCTGAACACGGTTGCCTGCAAAGATGTTTCACAGTTCTCATAAAAATTTATTTCATTGCTAATTGTAAAGCTCTTTGCACTTCCTTCAGGGAATGTATTATGTATTTCGATTTTGTTCTGCATGGAATTAAGCTATTTCAGCCACTAAATGAGATAGGGAGATCTTTGAATCTAATCCATTTCCCCTGCTTATTGTAAAATGATACTCTGCTGTTCTAGCATCTTCTATTAGCACATGCCAGTACACAGTATTTGTGATTAGAAGAAGAGTTGCACATTTGTATTTTTTTAAACAAAAGTCCAAGAGATGTTAATAGCGTTCTTGTGCATATTGGTGTGCCTGAACATGAATATGGATTTAAGGAATTTGTTATATGAAAACAACAGTGGCTGATACTAAAAGGGCTGCAAAAAAAGATTCTCTAAAAAATATTTTGATTCAGTATTCCCTGCAGCAGATAACATTCAAAAGTATGTCTCCTGATGAAATATTGTTAGCGGCTCTTGAGCTTGAAATAACATTTTGAAGTCAGTTTAGAGATTCAAGTTTACAGCAAATAAAGGATTAGAACACTGACACAGAATTTACAAGATAAACATGGTTAGAGTCACTGCTAGATCACGTGATCATATGATAAGTTTTATAATTTATATATTAGCGGTCAACTCCTTCATTTCCTTGATATGGTGCTAATTAGATCAATTAATACACTTTAAAATATGCATTGTTTGTTTTATTTTTTTAATTTTTGTAAGATTAAAAGTTTCTCTGCAAAAAAGTTGCAGCAGATACTATATAGTAATACGGAGAAGAGAAATGTTTGAATTTTCAGGGCTTGGAATGAACATGCAAGAATATGCCAGAGGGGAGAGTTTTTTGTATTTTCTCAGTTGCTTTATACGCAAGGGATCTGCTCATAGTAAACTTCTGTTACAGTGCTTAGGTGTGCATTGGGTTCTGTGGCTGTCTCAAATAAGTAGCGAGCTGTCAGTGCACCGTTGGTAGTTCTTACATTTCTGTTCAGAAACAAAATCTGCAATTTTTTCATTTGAGTTTACGAAGTGCTGCAACCCAAGTCTGTGCTCTTAGGTAAGTTTACTGTGATGGACTTCTGAAACCCCCACAAGGACTTCGACACTGTGTTTCTTACGGTGTGTATTTGTGCTTATAAATATCTGAAGGGTGGGTGTCAGGAGGATGGGACCAAACTCTTTTCAGTGGTGCCCAGCAACAGGACAAGGGGCAATGGGCACAAACTGAAGCACAGGAAGTTCTGTCTGAACGTGAGGAAGAACTTCTTCCCTCTGAGGGTGACGGAGCACTGCAACAGGCTGCCCAGAGAGGTTGTGGAGTTTCCTTCTCTGGAGATATTCAAGACCCGCCTGGACAAGGTCCTGTGCAGCCTGCTGTAGGCGACCCTGCTTCGGCAGTGGGGGCTGGACTAGATGACCCATAGAGGTCCCTTCCAACCCCTACCATTCTGTAATTCTGTATTATTCATGGAGTGCATGCCTAGGTGTGTCAGTCTATGCATAGCGCTGGAGTGTTGCTCTCAGACGTACAGCTTACTGAATGCATTACTTATGAACTAGGTAATTACAATACCTGGATTAGAATAACTGGTTTTTTTACCTTTTGTCCTTGGTCCTCTTGCCGGTTCTCTGCTGGAGTTAAACAACAAAGTCATTTCTTTGTACAGATGCTGATGTGCTCCAAACTGTGAAGAAAAGATTTAAGGAATCACTTTTTAAGTAAACTGAAATGAAGCACAGCAAGTTCAAACCATAAGGAAACTTCAGAGTAAATGACTGATATCTGAAGAGGCAGTTAGAATCTCTGTGCAAACTTAAGCAGAACATTTTGAATAATAGTCCGGAAATATGCTTTTTACGATTAGGAATCCTAGCAAATCTGTTGTGTAGTTATATCTCGAATACTGAACTGAAGAGTTAGGAAATAGTACACAGAAAGAGGAACAGCTTGGTTTCTCAAAAAAGTTTGCAAAATCAAGCATTCCTGTAAAAACATGGTAATGGTAAGATCAATTGATAGCTCCTGTTTATTTGCTTATGCCTTATCTCCTTGTCTCCACTCTCAGCCTTTTCCTGCAGTGCTTCAGTTTTTCCTTTTGATCAGATATTTTATGACTCTACAAAGTCGGCCATTAGTAGAAGCTCAGCCTATTTTTGGCCACCTTAAAAGGTTCGATTCTATGTCAGTTTTAGAAGAGAGATGATGAGCAAAGAAGATTCTGATGTTTTTCCGCTTCATTTAATTCAGTTTAGTTAGAATTGGTTGCTTAGTTGTGGATATATTATCTGAATTAATAAAAATTTTAATTCATTGCTGCGCCCGTGGCCACACTTTAATTCAAAACTAACACAGGTCTACTAAGAGAGTTGTCTTTCTCAATGTGAATTTAAAAACAGCCTCCATACGGAAGTGTCTAATGCTGACCTACCCAGGAGAATGCTTTTCCATGACTGTCGTTCTATGCACAGAAGCTCAGAGTCTGATCAAACAAACAGGCATTTTTAGCAGCTACCCAGTTCAGTGCAAGTGAGTTAATATGACATTAACTGCTGACAGAGTCACTTCAGGGTTTACATTTCTACTGCATATTCTGGCCTAAGACTTTCAACGGGTTGCGTTTCCTTAAGCCAAAAAGTAGGTGCGATATTGTGAGTAATTGGTTATGGCAAAACTTGTTTACATGGGTGATTTTTGATCATTTCATGGTCTTCCTCTGCAAAGCATAGTTTCAGTGGGTGTGGGGCCTACAACCGACGCTTATTTTGGGTCATGGTAATTAACACAGCCAGTCTGGCTACCACGTTCTGTGTGGAGGTTTCAAGACAATAGTGAAGGGACATGAGGAGTGTCTGTTTTATGCCTAGAGATGACAGAAATGTTAGAAGCATATTCTGTCAAGAATTTTTGGGTCAGTCTGAGTTTGGATCTTGCCTTCTGTGGTCATATTCCTGTCACAATGAGCGTGGTTTTTTCCTATTAAAAAAGTCATAGCTAGGGTGAAGGGTTCACTCTGTGTGTGTGTTGTCACGTGGGTTGTTCATTCCGGGATTTGGAAGGCCTTTTCTGTGGTGGTGCTAGATAAACATCTAGGACACACAAAGCCAGGGAGAGTGCAGGATCATTCACTTGTAAAAGCCTTTACAAGATAATGATTTCTGAAAACAGTGTGAGCTTATAATTGAATTTAAAAGAACAAAACCAGAAAAATCCAGCACTGAAGAATCATGGTTGGACAGCTTCATGTAAGGTATAAGATGGGAGGCAATCTGAAATCCAGTGTGAACACTCCTGAAGCTGTGAAGGGGATTTCACTTACGATCTGATGCAGTGCTACTTGAAGTCCTTGCAGGTTATGTCAGTATTTGCAGTTCAGCCTATATTTGAGGATAATGCATGCATAGATAAATTACCAAGGAGAATAATGACTGTCATAAATTTCCTTCTGATGCAAATGGGTTAAAAACTAATAGGAGACAGTATATTAAGGCAGATAGAAATGTGCAATAGCTATTTTTCTAACACTTCTTACCTGAAGTTTGTTACCGAGATGCCTGGTTCTTCGTGCGCACACACCTACATTTACACATCCTTTGAGTTATTGTCCTTAAAATAGTTTCAAATTTGTTTTCTGCAGGGAGAGTTTCTTTCACTACATAAATGTTAATCTTATTGTAGCCAACATGTATTACTTGGCTAGGATAGTCACTTACTAAAACCCTTGAAGTTATTAAGACTTTGGATGAAATTCAACCCTGGTGTTAATGAATTCAACTCCACTGAATTCAGGTTGCATGAGAGTCTTACCTAGTCTAATGACCTGTAGTTGAACCAGAATATATGTAGGCCATTATTCTTTGCTGACCAGATATTTTTTCAATAGCAGTGTTGCTTAAATAATTACATTTTAGAGTTTCTGGCAAGGTTGTCTTGTTAAAATAAATTCCAAGGTGACCTTTTCCCTTCTGGCTTCATTAAACAGCCAGCTAATATCTAAGACTCTGTATAGTGGTTCGTAGGGTTCCAAGCACATTTTGAAAACGTACAAAAGAAATGCTTTCTCAAAAGCTGGTTTATTCATTTTTCTATATTAAGTGGCAGATATTAAAAAAAGGCAGACCATGTTACTCATCTGGGTGATGGGAAGTGCTCTTTCCCCTCGCCTCAGGAAAGTGGTTAAGCCTTAAAGGCTGGGTTAACTTCTGTATCACAGCTTTCCACCACTGTCTTACAAAGCAGTCTTCTGCATGTCGCTTGCCATTCATATTTTCACTTACGAGTTTCTAAATGAATTTCTCTTTGCTTGCTGATCGGGGGAGATCTGCTGTGAGACAGCCATAAGTTGGGGTGCTAAGCAAGAAGCTTGGGAGACTGGTGGCATTCCATCTGGCCTGACTCTCAAGGAGAGTTCTCCATATTGCTGCTTTTTCAGGTAAATGGCTTCCTGGCCTTTTTCCTCTTTTCCCTCTGTGTCTTGAAGAAGAATATGACTATTTCTTTCCAGCACCTGTTGACTAGGCTTTTTGGCTCATACCTGCTCATTGATGACAGCGGTTTTGACCAGTTTTGGAACTCATAGAAGTCATATTTTCATTTCCTGTGTTTCCTAGTTCTGTCATCATTTGACAGAGGTGTTGGTGTGGTTTTTTTACCATTTGTTTGTAAGCAATTTTCTTATAAAAACAGCTATCACTACAGCAGTGCACCAGCTGAAGCCTGCTGTTGCTTTGATGATCTGCCCTGCAAATACATCATCTGAACACCAGCCAGCAGCAATGAGTCCCAGTGAGGTGCTTGTTTCATAAGTTCTGTGTTAAAGGAGTGCTTTTTTCCTTCTCTTGAAATATGGAAAGGTTGTTTTGAACGGAAGGGAAAGGGATAAAGAGAAGTATGCAAAATAGTGAGGGGAAACTCTGAAAGGCTAGTTGTTTAGTTTGACTTGTAAAGCACCCAGCAATCTGATTGCTTATATAACTTTCCAACCCGCCCTGGCCTGAAAGCCTGGGGAGAACTGACTCTGCAAGATTTTCAGTATTTCCTGCTTCTTGTCAGGCCCCAGAATCTTTAATTTCAGCCTTTCGCACAATGTTTTGATTATACTTCTGTTTCCAGTTATGGACGGAACCAAGGAACTTGAATGCAAAATTTCACTGAAAATGCATTAAAAAATGAAAGAGATGGGCTGTTAGAACAGTTTTTATTAATCTGAACCCAATTAACATGAACTTCCTAAATCTCACAGCTTTAGATTATTTTTGTCTTCTAGTTGATGACCAAACCATCAATTAGTTTGCATTAAAGTACTCATTTTAACGTTGGTTTTAGCACAGTGTTTGGAATATCAACACATGGTTTATTCAAGGCTTCTTAAAAAATCTAAGCTTTTCTGAACAGTGTGTGTTAATTGACTGTCTTGTGATGCATACATTTCATGGCACTGACCAGTGTTCAGTAACACGGATTGTACTCTCACTAATGCAGCTGACTTTCTGCTTTCACTCCACTCTTCCTTTGTATCTAAGATGGCCAACAAGGGACCATTTTGGAAATGGCGTATACTCTTTGGAAGTCATTAACTTTGTGAGTTGATTAAAGTCACAGAATCACAGCATGGTAGGGGTTGGAAGGGACCTCTGGGGATCACTTTGTCCAACCCCCCTGCCAAAGCAGGGTCACCTACAGCAGGCTGCACAGGACTGTGACTGGGCAGGTTTTGAATATCTCCAGAGAAGGAGACTCCACGACCCCTCTGGGCAACCTGTTCCAGTGCTCTGTCACCCTCAGAGGGAAGAAGTTCTTCCTCGTGTTCAGGTGGAACTTCCTGTGCTTCAGTTTGTGCCCGTTGCCCCTTGCCCTGTCGCTGGGCACCACTGAAAAGAGTCTGGCCCCATCCTCCTGACACCCACCCTTAAGATATTTGTAGGCATTTATAAGATCCCCTCTCAGCCTTCTCTTCTTCAGGCTGAACAAGCCCAGCTCTCTCAGCCTTTCCTTGTAAGAGAGATGCTCCTGTCCCCTAGTCATCTTCATAGCTCTCCGCTGGACTCCCTCCAGTAGTTCCTCATCCCTCATATGTAGCCTGTTGCTCAGTTGTCTTTTTACCTGGAGTAAACACTACTTTGACTAAGGAAGTTGGTTTTTAAAGTTGTGATCAAGGTGTAGTGATCTTACCTTGGTAGTCATGGGTCCGATACAATACTTTTATCTTCTTACTTCTTACAAATCTTAGTCCAAAATTAATTTTATACTCTGACTTAGCTATACAGAAAAAATGACAAGTGTTAGTCCAAATTCATATCCTTAGACAAATTCTCAAATCATGTGAAGACAAGTTTCTTCCTTTTCTTGCCAAGAAGAGAGGTTGTTACTAATTGAAGTAGTTGTTCGAAGGATATACAACAAAACTTAAGAAAAAATGGTTGGGAACCTGCTTTCAATTGTTGTAGATATTTCTGTACAGCATTATTTGATTCCCTAATATTACTTTATTATGAGAAAAATTCTCTTTTGGATAGTGAAAAAACTTTCATTGTTCCTGAAGAGTCCCTTGATCTAGTCAGATAGAATGTGTTCTCACATCTTTGTCTGATTCTGTAAAAGAATTTTTCATTTGAACTTCTCAGTTTCAACATTTTTCTTTCTTGCCCTTTTTAAAATCTCTTTTAGTAAAATAATCACTCAGTAGAAATTCTGCATGATTAGTGGCTTCATGGTTGGATCCAATAAAGAGATTTCATCTACAGAGAATATTTTTATATTGCAGCATTGAATTCCAAAAGAAATCCAAGTCTTTTCTAATACACAGTATATATGAGGATTTAAAACTTGATTTATAGACTGTGTGATTAAGTTAGTCAAGGGAGATTAAACTTTGTCCTTTATTTCTTAACTTGCTCAGTGTCTTTGTTTTCTGTTGAATATTACTTCAAACACTTTCTGTCAGAAAAATTAGGGTACTTAGAAGCCTTGCAGACGCAGTGTTCCTTTCATATTTGTACCCATGGCACCAGTAGTTATCCTACGGTCATTGCTCTATTTATTTTATATATCTGTGTTATAAACTGCTGTGATTCTGAAAATTTTGGTGGTGTGGCTGAGAGTTCTGGGTCAGGTAAATGTCTGCTGTGAGATTACGAACTTGTTTTTAGTGAGCTGCTTAGCAAAGGTTACCAGCTTGCACTGCTAATCTAGACATGGCTTAGTGAAATAGAAAAACTGAATATCTGTTGACCAGTGGTAACCACAGAATGCTAATAAAGGGCTTTATTAAGGGCCTGATAGTCCAGCTGCAGCTAATCTGCATTAAGAGGTTAATACCTCAGTCCATCTCATTCACCTAGACCAGCACTTCTACCAAAGAAAATAATACACAGCTTTGAACCAGCATGCAGTCAGTTGGCGTACGTGATTGTTATGGCACGAGGCTACAGCTGTTTCTTGCGCACCTATAAAACTCTGTTGCTGGTGCAGAGCAAGGATTATGGTAAGGATTCTGTGTAGCATCTGAGATATGGGAGGGAAACCTGGGGGAGGAGCAAGAGCAGGGCTGTTCGTTGAGCAAGAGGACTCTAACCAAAGCAAGAGAACACTTAAATGATAAAGAATACCAGAGCTTTGGGAAACTTGGGAAAGAGATATATTTTTATTGGCAAAAAGAGGCCCCATCATTTGTCTTGTAAATTGCTTGTAAGGACCTAAGGCAACAATGTCTTAGTGTATAATGTGTCTGCAGATGTTCAGTCGGACTGCAGAATAAAGATTCCTTCGATAAGTGGAAATGTAAGTTTACCGTTGAATTTGTGTCATAACACTTCATCATTCTCTTTTAGGTTCGTATTCCAGAGGACTGGGGGTTTGAATTTTCCTTAAGTGCCTCGCAGAGCTAGAAGAGGTGGTTATATATCCAGAATGAGAGATCCCTCTGATCTGTTCTTACCAAATGCTTTTTCTTTCCTTCACCAAGCCTAATTAATGCAGGGGGAGGCCAAGCCATGGGGGTTGGTTTGAGCTTAAATTTACATTATAACAGACAATATCTTTCTTCAGTTGTCTCCTGCCAATAAAAAAAGACTGAGAAGCATGATGCAGTCTTAAATTTGTGTGAAGAGAGTGTAACTTTCCAACATCATCATTTTCTGTTGCATTTTTAACAAAGTGGACTCTTGAAAAAATCTCTCCAGTGTGTCAGCTGAAAAAAGCATGTAATCTTAAGAACTTAGCGGTTTCTTCAGACTGTATCTCTTAATACAGTGGGAAATTAATTTTTCCTGTAACCCTTGTCTCTTAATAGCACATCATAATTCATTCCTAAAGCTTTTAAGTCTCTAGTTCAAAACAGTTCTTTGTGGATTGTTTTGAAACTGTTCATACAGTCCTAATGAGCAACAGACCTAATTTATTGTTACCATAGAGGGAGAGGTATTGTGCGTTGAAACTGCAAGCTTTGTCAGCTATTTATAAGCAAAGGTTCACTGGTTTATGAATGAAACAGAGGGTTACTTCCCTGTGCCTCTTAAGTGTGGGCTCAATTCTGTGCAGCTGTGCAGAAGATAGATTTTGGAGAACTGCAAAGGAAATACAGGATTTTATTCCATTCTGTTAGTTTGTGAAGAAATATCACGTATTTGTAATTTAGTCTGTTGCCAAGAGCCTTGTAGTTTGTTGAATTTAAAAATATAAACATGGGGAATTCTATTAATGTGTTCAAATTAACCTTGGATTACCTTGTACTGATGGTGGCCCATTGGGGTGCCTGTTTATAACAAACTGTGTGTGGTACTTAATGTGTCGGGAGAGGTGTGTACCTGGAGCCCAGGGAGAAGTATGTCTGATGACCATACAACAAACAGGAGTGTTTTCACAAGCTATTTAGGACGGTGCAGCTTGCATCTTTGTTCTTTGTCTTTATTTGTCTTCAGTTAAGAGACTGTGAAACGAGCATACTAACAAGTAGAACACAATGTTATTGTGAAAATAAACCCAGACAATTATTTTAGAGATCCAAACACTTACTAAAACAGCGATGTGACTTTCTGTATGCACCTTGGAAGATGAGTGATATTTTGTATTTATTGAGAATCAGGTGAGTCTGATGCCTTAGGATGTTTGATACTCTGTCCTGCCAGAGTCGTGTTCCTGAGTTAGATTTTGTTGGCTGAAGTTGAAAGTTAAACTGAGAAACAAAGCAAATAAGGAATCTTAAAATTCACTGTTCTTTGTTGTTTCTCTGTTTAGAAAGCGTGCTATGTTTTTAGCATCTCCATCTCCACTGCGTACACTTTTGAAGCAAAGGTAAAATGAAGTGGAATAGTTTTGTTCCCATGTTGGAATGTCCCTAAAGATTCAGGAGGAAGAAACGGGAAGTGTGGAATGGGATGTATGTATTTGCATTTTATTTTAATATCATCCTGAAGGCAAATGAAGCAATAGCAATTTAACACTTTCCTGGAGGTGAATTGATGAAGGTTTTTTTCAGTCTGTTAACTTCATCACTTCTTTTAAGCAGAAAACAATGGTAATATGGTCAGGATGCCTATGTCCAACCGAAATCAGGCGTGTTGGAACCCCGCTAGGCTTCAGAATTAGCTGCATCTCCATTGGCCTTAATTCTGCAGGTGCTGATGAGTACACTCTAAAGAAGCTTAGAGACCCTCAACTCTCCATAACATTAAAGAGTTAGTAAGTTATCTGTTAGATTGTAAGGCAAGAATCTAAAACTGAGAGTGCTGCATTTTAAAAAAAGAATACAGTGACAGAGCAGATACAACGTGCAATGAAGTCTAACATTTTCTTCAGTATTTCCTTAGTGTATTTTGTGTATACATACAAGAATGCAGATTTTCCTGGTGATTTTGGTATCATTAGTCATGGACTAATGCTCCTTTCTTTTCACTTGGTTGAAATGTGCCATTTTCATTTACTATATTTGAATTTTCATCATGTCTTAGAAGTAGAGTGAATTAACAAGACTGAAGAGTAAGCACTGACTGTAGCATCTGCTCATATGCAAGTCATCTTTTGCCCCTTCATTCTGGTATACCTACGTCTTAAAATTGGTACAATATTGTATATATAGAGTCAAATTTTTGTTGGATTTAGATTTTAACAAGAACTGATAAGTGTTATGCATTGCCACCTGCTTGTGTTGTTTCTTCCCTCCTCCGCTATAAAGCAGCCAGCCTATGGCTTTCTTCCCTTGAAAACTGAAAAACAGCTTTTAATGTCTGAGCTGCAGTTCTTGCCTCTTGTTCTTCTGTCCTGCTAAGGCAGTTCAGTACCACCATTTGCAAGGGTGAAATTTCTACTCTCCCTAACGGTGCAGGATAATGGCATAGTGGAATTCTTTAGGCCTGCACAGGTGCTGACTCTAGCAACTTAAAACCTAAAAAATATGCTATGTAGGTCAGGTTTTCAAGGAGATGTTTAATGTTAATGGTAATGTGTTTAATTGGTCTAAGGTGCTTAAGAGTCTGAAGTACAAATTCTGTTTTGCCATGTTGTGCATCAGATAAATCATACTAATCTTTTCCAAACTATTGAGTTTCACAACAGAGGTGAAAGTCAGGGTGCTACCAAAGGTGTTTTTGCAACCCCAGTGGAGATGACGGTGGATTCATGTTAAATATTTATTTTGAACCTCTTGACTGTCATGATGATCTGGCTTTCTCAGAGTCCAAATCAATACAAGAAAAATCCTAGTCTTTTGAGGGAATGCAATAACGCGCCAGACCTTTCATCTTGTGCATGATTTTGTATACGTAGTGCCTAGCAGTATAAGCAGAGACACCTAGGCTGCTTGTTCTTTGAAAGGCTCCCAGGCTTTAATAGAGCCTTACAATCTTCCGGAAGTATTTCAAGACACTGCCTTTTAAAATTAATAATAAATAGGAGTGTAGCTGTTTAGCAGTTAAAATCCATTCAGCATGGTAAATAGTTCCAGAGGGAAGGTGGGACCAATGACTAAAACCTCTTGCTGTGCAAGGCTGCCCTCCTTCACCTTCTCTCAGTGGTGTTTTCTGCTGAAATCCACTGGTGTATGGGTTTGTGTTTCATGCCTCCATCCAGAGTTTGGCTGTTGAAACAAAAGTTCCTTGGTTCTTTGAGAAAATCATCACAGAAAGTGCGTCTTATCTTCAAAGTGTTTTTCTGACATTAATTAATTGGATCCTCACGATCCTGTGAGCAGGATAAGGAACAGCCTGAAAATGCCCATTAAGCACTCCTACTGCAATGAACTGTGTTAAACCCTTTCGGAACCTAGCTGGATATAGTGTTTTTTCTACTGCCCAAATAACTTTAAAAGTGTTTGAAGAGAAGTGCACAAAAATTAAAAATGCTTTTGAACTTTCGGCAGACTTTTATGCTTACGTGCTTGTGGACGTGAAAAAGCTGCTGTTCAAACAAGCAGGGGCAGATCCTCCGCGGCCTGTAAATTACAATGGGGCCATTGATATCACTGGAACTGTGCTGCCTTAGACGAGCTGAAAGGCCCGGCTCTTTGCTTGGGAAGTAGAGCAATATGCAGTAACACCTGATTTGAATAAAGAGCTTTAAAACCTAATAATCATAATAATACCTATATTGAAGATATACTTGCAAACATATGGAATCGATTCTGTGTGAGAGTCAAGAGAAAGATGCGTTAAATGGATGGAAAAGAAAGGCAAAACAAAATAAAGTCATTGGTATTTGTGGATATATCCTGATATGAAAATGGAAAATAGTTCATCTCTCCACTGGATTACCAGAAATTCCTTTCTCTCTCAAGTGACCGTTATCCTAAACTGTATCTGACAGTAAGTCATTGTAAAGGGAATCCATTTGTGTTGTGGTATTTAGGGTGGAGTTTGTTTCTGTCTTCACTGAAGTTAATCAGGAAATGCTGTTAAGCACTGAAGTGACTGTGTGGATTTTTGGTAGGGTTATAAATGAAAAATATGTAGCATTGAAACTCACTGGACTTGGAATATATGCATTATCAATATCGCACAGAAAGATCTTTAATATCTAGTTCACATTGTCAATTCGTGGTCAGGTATTTGCCCTAGGAGTTGTGGTCCTTAAGTAATGTAAGCATAGGATTTAGTTTGGAAGTAAAATAATTGTTAATTAAGTAGGCCGTGAACTTGGAAACAGTGGAGCGGGAGTTGGTTAAAAGAAGACAGATAAGTATGTCATAGTGAAGAATACAAATAGTATTTCAGTCTGCCAATTTAAATGAGAAATGTTACCTTCACTGTATCGGGTTTATGGTATTTTCCTATTTAGTGTAGACAGAATTGAACCTAAAAGATGGGAGAAGAGCTCTTGAATAAATTACTAATCTGTTATGTTTGGTATGTTATGTAAAGCTGAGGTTGCAGTAACATACTGTCTTTTTTTGGTCACTGGCAACCAGGGTGACAGTGGGGATTTTTGTAGACAACTCGGAGTGCAGCAATGTTTCTTGTCTTTGAACAGGTTTTAACATGAATACGTTGGTGGTTCCCAGGGTTGTATGTATGCATGCACAAACATAAATTAAGAGACTACAGCTGTTGGGCAATAGGTATAGAAGAACTTCGTTCTCTAGAAATTTAATCCAATTGTGTGTTGCCCTTTTTCTGCTGCTTTAACATTCCCACCCTGCCTGAGTAAGCACTGGAAACCATTACTGGTTATTGCGCGTCTTTGAAGGTCTTACCATTGGTTGCTGGATGAAGTGCTGAGCTTCCTGCTGTACTCCAAAGTGAGAGTGACGATAGAAGTCTGCATCCCACAGTGGTTAGCATTTAGCTCAGTTTTGATGAGGCGTCTAGCATCTATCTTTTCTGGAATGTAATAACTGAAAAAAGGTGTTACAAAGCCTTACGGACTTTCTCTTCATGATGCATTTAGAAGTGGGAAGAAACGGTGTGTTTACATCCTGTATTTGAGAAAAGTACTGAACAACATCAATGACAAAAAAGAGAACTCCATGAGCTAGTCAGCAGGGCAGCGATAGTGAGCTTCAGAGAGTTTCGCTGTCCAGAGACCAGTATTTGCTGCTTTTTGGGTGTGTGTGTTGTGCCAGTGAAAGTGTTCATGTGTGGTGCTCAGCTAGTACATTATTTATATTGCAGTGGTTTGCAGTATTATTGCATGTCTTTTTTACCTTGGCTTTTTTTGTTGGGCATTTTTTGTTTGGTTGTGGTTTTGTTTGCTTTGTTTTGGGTTGGGGTTTGGGGGTTTTTTTTCAGCAGAAGAGACTGGCAATGCAGATGTGTGCAATGATTTTATTGGCTTAAGTGGCAGAGACATTGTTGGATCAGGTGGTTATGGCTTCTTTAGATGAGGTGGGAAGGGTTTGTGTTTTAGTTTAGGGTTTTTTTGGCAGCTAGTACAGAAACAACAAAGGAGTAAATAGAAAAGAAATAAAAGGGGTGGAGAAAGTAAAGGAAAGAAGATGCTAATTGAAAGGCAGTATAATGGGAAATACCAAAACCCATTCAAACAAAAACTCATTCTACCAATGCGTTCTTTAAAATGCTAGGGAGAATTTATGTATCTATCAAAAGTCATCAAAGAAGTATCTGTGGATTGCTGTTTACTTGGATTGGTAATAATCATCTTTGATAAAGATTTTTTTGGTTCAGTTAATTTGTTAAAACTTATTTTGTGTATTTTTTTAAATGTAGGTGGCTCAATAGCTATATTGAATACTGTTTCTCGCATTCAGTTGCTTTATGTTATAGAAGAATGGTACAAGCTCTGCAAACTTTGGCAGTTACTACCAGTCCTGCTGTGCACACATATTGCATGCGTAGCTGATAAAGGATCCTAAAACCTCTCCTACGTTTAGAGAGTTGACACTCTTTGGCTTTCTTCCCTCACAAAAAAAAAAAAAAGTGTTCTTAGTTTTTTGGAGTAGTTAGACCATTTCTGTATTTCACTTGTCAGGAATAAGAGGTAAATTGGAAGATGCATTGTATGATTCCTGTTTAACAGCTGAAATTAAACAAAAGCCACACAAAGAGCTTGGTTGGTGAAGTAAGAGCCATAAAGAAACATAGAGTTTTTAAAAGGTTGTTTTAATTTACCTGAGCTTTTAGTTGCTGGTTGTCAACAAGTTTTCAGTGGTATTTTATCATTAATATTAATAGTACAGTATCAGGGTAGCTATTGAACTAGTGCTTACGTGGCTATCTATTGGAATCAATGCTATGAAGCATAAAAAGTCTGCAGGTGGAATGGCTATGTTTGGTGAGATCTTTTCCTGCTTGAAAATGAGGAGTGCTTTGCCAGTGACCTCCATGCTACAAGGAGGCCGCCTGACAAAGTTGATTTTCAGTGCTGTGTAGGCAGAGGTCAGCTTGCATGAAGAAGGGGACTGAGCAGATGGATGCCTTGGATCCTTGATTCTGGGTCACTTGGGCTATAAATTATACTGGAGGAGGGAAGAAGGAAAGGGGATCATTCAGCAGAAATTACAGCGCAGTACAGCAGAGTTTCTCCCAAGCCATGTCCTTTCCCACTTTAAAGCAAACACCCAGCATGCTCTCACCTTTGTGATAAATTGCAGAAGAGTGGAGTCGGGCTTTGCACTGGCAGTGGCTCCCTGATATAGCATGAACATGCTCCAAGACAGTTCCAGCCACTTTGATCTTGTTTTGTTCCCAGCAGGATTCTAGACTCTGAGCCAACATGTTAGAGCAGCATTTGATCCCAAGATGGCACTTGAAGACAAATCTGTTTACAGAAATACACTACAAGGCGTTCAAGGATCACAGTACATGCAGATAAACAGCTTACCCACCAAAGAAGTGGTAGCTTGCTCTGTTAATGTGTTAGGGTATGGGAGGGCATCTCGAAAGTCCTCGCTCAGCGGAATACGATGTGCATAGAAACATCAGTGCTTTGATTTATGACTCGGCAGTAGCCCGTGAATGTAACCACTTTAAATTATGGCAATCATTGTGGTCTAGCCCACAAAGAACTGGATTAAGAAGATTGATTTCTTTGTATTTACCCTCTCCCTGATAAAACTCCTATTTTTTGGCTTGAATCAGATTGAAATAGATCATATAAAGTTAAAGACTTTGTAGTCTGGTAAGAATCTATGCTATCGTTCAGTGGCATGAAGTGTTTTTCTAGATATGTTTAACCTGTAGCCATTGCAGTAATTATTTAGTCTTTGTTTATAACAGAAAGCCAGTTTAAATGACTTTTAGGAGGGTAGATATTTAACAAGCTCTTTACTCACAGCATGTATGAAAGGGCACACTTATTTATGTCAAATATGGAAAAAATGTTCCCAGCAGAGTATGAAACTAGGTGTACTAGATGTACTTTCACAAAAAAATTAAATTCTCTGTTAATCTAAACAGTGTGAAAAATGCTGTCTGAAATGCAGAAAAAAATAGATTATGGATTATAAAATTTTTGGTTTAAACAAAAATTAAGGCTATAGCTAATCAGTTTTTATAGTTCTGAAAAAGTGATACTGGAGAAATTCCATTGAAGGGAGAAAATAGAGCTTATCAGACTTTAATATGAATTAATCAAAGACATAAAGCCAAGGATTTTTCTTTCCAAAGGTGGAATTGTAAAGGAGAAATGAGAAATTTACTTCTGAAATGTTCAATATTTAATGTTCAGCATGATAAATTCATTGTGGTCATATTTCGTTGTTTCAGAGCATAAATTTGGCCTGTTGTTGCTACTCAGATTCCCCTAACTCCTTTGGAAAATCTGGGCCTGTCTTAATCTATGTGTGTAACAATGTCCGCTCAGTGCATTTGTCAGGAGACCTATGGGGCAGGAAGCAGAAGGTCTGGAAGATCAGACCTGAGAAGTACTAACAACTGTCTGCAGAGCAGTTTGCAAGAGATCTACTTGCACAGTGTAGGCAGGAGAAAATAAATAACTTCTTGGTAAAAGAAGAAAAAAACAACTTTCTTATTATTTATATATTTTTTCCCATGTGTGTTTGGAAAAACTTTAGTTCCTGATGGCAAAATAATTACATAGTTCGTACTAGTGATACTTAACTCATTTTCTTCTATTGTGTGTTCAGAATCTGGGCTCCACTGTTTTATCTGTGCTGCAGACAAAACACTGCCATTAATTAGACAGACTTATTTAGTGAACTGGGGATTGACTTGCAACTTGCAAATCCATAACTTTTTTCCATGTTTCTGTGAAAAAGTTTGATCAGAGAAAATTTTTGTCTCATTAGCTTAGTAGGTAGCTTAGGAATAAAGAACAATGACAGAATGAGAAGTGATATACTGAAATGATTTGTATTTGGGATAATCCTGTGCTGCTTTTCATGAAATAATACATTCAGCTTCTTTGTTGTTCTTGGACCTGTAAAAATCATCAATAAAATGAGATTGTTTCCATTTTTGTCATGTCTGTAGGTTTCTGGGCTTACCTCCAGGTATCAGTTGTGTGTTTCACATGGTTTGATAGCTTTGACAAATAAGTATCAAATCAGTTCAGTCCCAGAGCATCTTTTTTTATATTTAAATGTGCAGACTGATATAAACAACACATGTAAGACTGCCCTGAGCCTTTACAGCCAGAAAATACTTTATGACAAAGTGGCTAGCAATGCTGAATTGACCTGCTGTATTTCCAGCTTTCCTCTGACCACCTAGCTTCCTGTGCCAGGAATTCATCTTCTGGCAAAGTGTTCTCAGGTACAAGGAGGCAGACTTTCACTAGTGTATGTATTATTTTTCTTTGCTAAGAGCCAAATACTCGGGAGGATCTGTAATAAATTAATGTCGTTTTAAGCTGAAGACCAAGGTATACTGTGCTGTTGTCTGCTTTTATTGGAAGAGAGAGTAAGTGAAGAACGAACGTTTGTTCAGGGCTGAGCATGGACAATGGAACTAAGTCTGTCTGGTTTAGTTTGGCCACTAAATTCATCAAAGCTCCTGCATCCTCACCAGAATGGCTGCTGAATTAATCAAAGCCAGTCTTCTCCCACCCATAATAAGCTCTGATCTCTCTGCTCTAGTAACTTCAGTCTCCATGTTGGTGCCCTGTTCAGATCTACCTTGTGTGCTGGCTCTGGTTCTACACTCCGCACACGCTGCGGGGCCAGCTGGCTGGCCTGGTGTTACAGATAGCTCTGGGCTCATGCTGTGACCTGCTTTTCAGAAAGGGGAAACTGGTTTCGAGTGCTCCTCTATCCTGTTGTCAGCATTTGTTCAAATCATATGTTGCTGTATTTGAGACTTGGGCACCTTTGTCACACTTGCCTGAAATCAGACACTAGGTTCCAAAGCCCTCCAGAGAGTGGGAGCGATGGACATGGACCCAGAGGGATTTGTGTCTAAGCTAGGGGACCCAGCAGTGCTTTGCAGCTCACGGGTCTGTGTGTTTTGAGTTACGATGTTCAACTTTACCGCACAGAGCATCCAAAATTCTTGGCAAATTCCACCTGAAATTCGAAACAGCTTAGCAATATTCATTAGCTCCAGTTTTTCATTGCAATGAATTAAAGCTATTTATCAAACAAAAGAAGCAGTTAGAATTCTTTCTACTTGAGCTTTTGATTCTCAAGAGATACAGTGCTGTTCTTCTGCAGGGATATCCCAATCTGCTGTTTGAACTTCGCTGTCTTACAACTATTCCAGTTCTTGGCAATTGTCAGGAGTGCCAGGAGGTACAAAACATTTTTTGTTATGCCAGCTGGAGAAGAGAGTGGGGTATTTGCACATGTGCATTTCAACAATCTGGTCTTTCTGACTGAAGTGCTGTCTAGATTGGAAGATAATTCGATTGCGTTTATCCACCCATAGGACTTACGCCAAATGCGTGCTGAGTGTCTGTGCTGGGCTAACTAATGCGTAGCTGTGCTGTGCCAGAAGGCTCAGCTATCACGGTCAGAGCCATTAGCAGCCAGTCCGATCAACTCCTGAAATACAAGAACCAGATTCTAGCTGAAATTATCTAACTAAGCCAAATACTCTAATCTGCAGGTTCAGTGGGAGTTGCATAGCTAAAATGTCACATGCTGTATTGGAAATGTATCCCTCCTGAAGACTACTAGTCCTGAATGCTGTTTGTTATTTCTGAATACTTGGTTTACAGCTGTTGCCAGTGAAGAGCATTTCCTGCTGTTACTGAGGTATGGTAGGAAATACGTTGGTAAAAATTCAAGCCATGCTTTTTCATTAGGGCAAGCCTTATAAGAGCTGAAGTTCTGAGGCTGCTGCTTAGAAACTTTAACCTTAGTTATGCCCTGCCTTCTTTAAAGAAAGAAATGAAGGATGTAGAAGTAAGAATGTGAAAAGACTTTCTGAAGTTCTCTATAGAAAATAATAACCACAAGTATGAATTATATGTGTGTTATTCTGCTGGTCAATTCCTATGTCATTCTGAACCACAAGAGTTCCCTTAAGGCGCTGTGTTTTCTAAAAAAGCATAGTAGATGTGCACCTGTGTATCCATTTAATATAGTTTCTCTACAGATGCAAGACATGCATGGTTCTTAGCTCCATTCCTCTGGTTTTTAGTGCTGTCCTTTAGCTTTTCCCCATTTCATTTCACTCGGTCTGCTTTTGTGCCAGGCCTTCTGTCCCTCCCCTTCAGAATTTTCAGGACAAACCTGAACAATGGTAAAATACCATTGAAAACTGCAGAATATTTACATTGACTTCAGTGGAACTGGCAATTCAGTCCTACCCTTTCAACTCAAGGGAAATTTCTGTGCAAGTTAAAAGAGAATGAGCTTATAATAGATTATTTTAATAGTACTTAATAAGATGTATTTGAGGTATATAATTATAAAGAATGACTAGGTAAAAAAAAATGGAAAGCTCTGCATTCTTTAACGTATCATGTCAATGTGTAGAGTAACTGTGTAAGTCCTTTTAGTTTAGCTCATTTACAGAATGATAGGAAACCTGCTCTTTTCCAGTTATTATTGGAATGGTTCTTACTTTCAGCAAATACTGTGCTGGCTTTTTGGTAACTTGTCTCTTACTTTCCCTCCAGAATAGAGGACTGTAATATACGGCTCGTAAAATACAATGACTGTGTTTAGGAGTGATGTCATTTCTTACAGGATTTTTTTACTCATTGCAGTCCATACTCTTTGATACAAATTGGGAATTGAAACACCTTTGGTGCAGAATTGTATTGTTGTGTCTTTAATTGTGGTTATTGAGATCCTGACACTAAGCAACATTTGCATATATAGCTAACAGCATACTATTAATGCCTCCACACTTTCCTTGCTTAACAAAGCCTATCATGGTAAAGAGGACTAAGCAGGTTTGTATTTGTGCTAAAGGCGTCATAAACATAACACTAACATAAAGATGAACCTCATCACCATTGTTTCCTCTTATTATTTCATTTGCTTTCTTGGTAAGTATTAGTATGTCTTACAATAAATGCTTTTAGAAACTAATTGTATGCTCCAGGTAAGCTATTTAGAGTCATATTTCAACATTTGGGAGTATTGCCTCTTACTCCCTGTGGGAAAGCATGGGAATCATGTAAGTGTTACTAATTCTGCACTTACGAATAATAATATTAGAAGTCATCAGTCACTCAAAAGCACCTGTTTGAAAAATGAGAAGCGGCTTTTTATTAGAGCAATTTTAAAAAACGGGAAGCAATCATAGAAAAAAAAACTGAAAATGAAACCCAAGATGCAATTCATCAGGAGTGCTTATACCTTGCAGTGGAAGAATTGCCGAAATGCTGAAATTCTGCTGTAGTTAACCTTTTTACTTGCATCATCTAATCCATTTCATGAACTCCCTATTTCAAAAGTTTTAGCCCATATGCAGACATATATTTACAGTCTTACTCTAGCAGCTGTGTGAGTAAAAGGATTTAAATAAATCCTCTGATTTGTCTCTGATTGATTAACACTACTGTTTATATCTATTTTCAAGAGGTTCCTGGTTAGAGTTTCAGCGTTGCACACTGTTCCCCAGTGGGATTGAGTATGATGTGTGGGAGAGCAGTAGTGACACTGAAGCACAATAAATGCCATGTAATCATGTATTTTGCAAATGTCATGTTATATATCACTGTATGCATGTTCCATAGTAACTTGTGTCTGCCAGAGTAGCAGAAGTTGAAGTGTGAGAACACTGTAGTCAGAGAGTGTGTTTGTTAATTTTTCTTCTCATCTCATCAAAAAGACATTACAAAAGAGGAAGGGTAGACTAGCTAATGGGGTTTTGTTTCAGTTGGCTGTTACTAATACCTGTCAGGGAAGACTGTACTGAAAAACGTGGGGAAATACTGCATCCGCTTCTGATAGAGGCTAAAGACGTGTGCCCTTTTGTAACATGCAGATTAAATCTGAAATTTGTTCGGAGATTTTCTCGAAGCTGTTGAGACTCTGAACTTGCTCTAGTGTCTGGGCCTATATAGATCGTACAGCTATACGATAAATCAGTGTTGTTTCTCAAAGCCTGTATTGTTTATTGCAGCAGTAGTTAATTGTTCTGCTTTGCTGCCCCAGCTTTTTCCTTGTGCTGATGCATCAACATGGCTTTTGGAGTCAGAAGCAAAAGAAGGAACAGGCATAAGTGAGTGAAGAGGAAGCTGCATCAGCAAGGAGAAATTAGAGAGTGACAGTTTAATGAATACTCCAAAAGGAAAATGACTGCTGCAGTGGCAGAAAATGAGCATTTCTGTTTGCAATGATTAACTGTAAAACCTTTACCTTTAAGCAAGTAAATAGTATTTTCTTTTTCCAGGTAGAAAAAAATCAGGAATTTTTTTGAAAGCTGTAGTGGGATTTGTTGCCTGAAATGATCTGCAAGAACAGGCACATGAGAAGCTCTGATTAAACTTCTTTGTCTGAGGACAATCTCAGAACTATCATGAAATAAAGAAATTATATTGACAGCAGTATTTTACTGTGAAACTTCACGTCTGCTGCTGCCTTAAAGATTTGGTAAGTTGATGTTGAGAGAGAAGAAAAGAGAATTACACAAACGAACGAAAATTGTCTTGCCATTGTAATTAAAACTTGGGAAATACCTGCCAAAGTGTAGCAAGTTCAGCAAAAGGCTGAGGCAGGATGAAGGCTGTGCATGCATCTGTGTTAAATTTGGCTAGTATTTGTGGCCATGGCTCTTTCAGGAAAGCAACAGATGTGTGTGAAACAATATTTTCAAATTTTTGTTTTGACACAATTAATTTTTTCACATTCAATGTACATTTTTCAGAGTCAGACCAAAGGTACTAAGGTTCTGACACCAAAGCAAAACATTGCATTTTGTGCCAAAGTAATATTATTTGGATTTTGGGGTTTGCCTGGTTTTATTTGCTAGGATTTGCCATCCAATACTGCGGTAGATAGTGTAGAAAGGGCAATCAGTTGTTTGGTTTTAGACTGTTTTTAACAGTGGGCTGCAGGGTAGCTTGGAATGGTAGTCAGAAAATCTGAAATGAAAAGTTAGGGGACAGCATGTCTCCTCCAGGCAACAAACCATTGGAAAAATTAACAATAATTGGTCTTCTGTGAATGCAGTGCTGCAATCACTGACACATCTCTGCACAGAATTCATAACTAAAATGTAGATTAATCACAGAATACAGCTGGTGAATCACAAAAAGCCGTTGTAATTTAGCTTTATCAATTAATTAGTATTGGACTTGCTTGTAACATAGTCAAACACAAAAGAAAAATGTATCAAAACTAGAGGACATTTCCAGAGAAGCTAAAATATTTTAAAATACTGTCAGATTATTTTGGACCAAACCCAAGATTAAATGAAATAGATAAGACAGGAGGAGGATGAGGTCTTACATGTTAGTTATTTTAAGCATGTGCTTGGAAGCTACTGCAGTCCTGACATCTCAGCACTTGGTGCTTGCATGAAATCCAGAAAAGGAGATTGCCCAGAAACTGAAGTAGAACTGCCAATGCTGTTTGCCTTAAGCCTGCTGGATGCATTGTTGAAAAGCGGCCAAGCAAGATGAATGGCAAGATGCAAATGAACTCTGAAGGAATTGGATTCCAGCACACTCATCCAATATTAGTAATAAAGATTGTTTTGTGAAATCTATATATAATGTAGATCTGCAGTACAAAACTGCAGATTCAGAAAAGCTGGCTTATAATCAGTAAGAGAGGTTGAAGATAAATCTTCCATCAGCTCAGCTGATTTCTCATCCATCTGATATAACGTATTATTATGTAATCTGTTTCCATTCTAATATGAAAGATTACATGCCCAGCTTTTAAAATGATGTAAATTTACTAGATCACTTAAAAAAAAAAAAAAAAAAGATGGCTCTCATAATCATTAGGAAATAGATGCAGATGATGTCTGTTCCCTCGCAACTGAAACAACAGTAAATTAGACCTAAGACATCAGAGCAGGAATCTCTTGTATTGGCTTTTTTTGACTGTGTCACTGTGGAAGGATAAAACCTGCCGAAGTAGAACCTCAGTACAAACTTGGCAAAATTGGTTTAATACAATTCACTGTTTCAGATTTATTCTCATATGAAGCTGGATTTCTTTGATATGATATGATAGATCCCCAAGCAGAATATCAGAAAAACTCCTTGAGCAGGATTATGCTGAAGAACATCATGTTGATCTGAAGTCTACTGTTAGTATATTAGATAAGAAAGAAAGCTGCACAAGTTTTTCCTTGGAGAAAACAGAATACTTGAATTGTCATTTCCTTGTAATAGTATTGCAAATCTGGTATTTTTGTCTCCATTTTTATCTGCTCTGTACTATTAAAATATTTAAGCAATTGCTTGAATGCTATTGTTAGCAATAACACTATGTGTCATACATAATTGGCAACATTACAACTACTACTCAGTTCATGCAACAATATCTTTGGGAAATAAGCATGTGCCCAAGCTATTCAAAGCTGCAAGGACAAATGTTTGTTGGATTTCTAAAAAGCAGATTTTGAAGTTCCTGCTAGGTGAAAAAATGGTTAAGATTTGTAAGAATAGGGGTCTCTATTACACTATTTTGGCTGACTCTATAGAAAGACAGAACCAAAATTTCAGACGCTTCCCAGATCCAAATATGAAGAAGTATCTCAAATGTGGATACTTCTGCAGAACGTTCTGATTCCTAGGCTTTGAAAAAGGACTGGAAATACCACAGCATCTAGCTTACTTTTGGTTTCAGTCTGGATCTAAAAAACACATCAAAAGACATATTATGCTTTTGTATTGTGCTTGCCTCTGGTCCTCCCTGGACTGTGAAATAATGGAGGCATACACAGGGGTTTTTTGTCCTAAAGTTTGCATTAGAAAGTAGTATTCTGCCTTAGGGTTATGTAGGGTCATATGGTACTTCCCAGTGGAGAGTCCCACTCTGTGGTCTGGGTCCTTTCTGACACTGTTAAAGTGGCAAGTAATGACTTTGAACTTCCAGAATAGTTGAAAGTTCGGTAACGCTTTGTCACAGCTATGCACAGTTAGAAGATGCCCCAGTTTTGTCGTGGAAGACCTGTACGCTTACGCTGTCTTGGATGCCAGTGAAGAAACCAAATACGGTGCAAGAGATGATGTCCCACCTGCAGAGGTACTGTCTTCAGCTGGAGTGTATACAATCTGATCCTAATATAGGGCCCAGTCAGTGAACTGCTGACCATTTTCTAATATCCTCCGTTGGCTCGGGAATACAGGTTTTATAGGATCAGACTGTTAAAGATCATTTGATCCTTGCTGATCACGAGATTCTTAGCCCTACTAATATTTCATGTATTAAGCTCAGAGTCCTGTTGAAGCTTTGCCATGACCTCGACAGGAGTTTGAATTCAAAAAGTCAGAGGGAAATAATACATAATTCAGTTCACAAGAAGTGTGCCAAATTTCTCTTAAATATTCTGTAACTAAGGTGTGTTCTAATAATCAGCAAATATCTATGCTTTTGGAAAGGAGGTATTTCAGATAATCCGTTTGAACTAATGCATGTTTCTTTATTTTAAACATGTAGATTATTGAGTCTCTAGGCATCTGGCTTTTTTTCTCTTTATGCATCAGAGGTACTTTAAGTAGCGTAGTAACTGTATCCTATGACTTACAGTATTTCTAGATTGTGGTCAATATGCTCTTACTTTATTGACTTGAAATGTATTGCATATTCCATACTGCAAGGCTGACAGGCATGAAAGTGAGCTACATTTTTTAAAACTGAATAGTTAAAAAAAAAAAAGTGTCTGCAGTCTTCAGGTACATTTGGAGAGAGAGTTTTACAGTCTGTACACATTCAGAAGCAGGCAGTGGTTTTAGGGGTTAGGCTGGTGGTATGGCAGCTGGTCAGCAGGCTGTAAGCACGTGCTGGTCAGAGTCAACAGCCAGCATGATGCAGTCCATTTGTAGGATTTTTCCAACAAACCCCCACTCCCAAGTCTCTCTTACTGTTAGGTTCCCCACTGCCAAGACATGCGTGGGTTTTACCATGAAGCTGGCTGACTTACCTCTCAGGAGATTCCACTGAAGGGTATCTTTAGGGCTTAGTGGTATAAGATTTTTATTTTGTGAGGGTGGGTTGGGTTTTTTTGGTGGTAATACTGTAAATGAGATGGTGTAGTTCTAATAAGGAAATGCCCTATTTGAAACAGTTGAATGAAACTTTTAAAAACTGGAACACTAAAACTTACCTTAGTTGTTAAATTAGCTACAGCTGACTGATTTATGCCAGAACAACTGGGTTAGCAAGTGGTAAGGAGCAATGCATTTTTGCATGTGTGTGATTCTTAGTTTACTGTTACATACAAATGTTTGATGGAAGGTTTTGATACATGCTGGATGATGTTTTCCACAACAATAATACTGGGGTCTTTTTACTTGTAGCCTAGCTTTGACTATACTAAGTTCACATCTTCATGTATTTTTCTAGTTCTGAGTGTTGCAAACTTTTTTGTAGGTTTTGGGTTTTTTAAAAAATTCACCGGAGAGTATGAAGTAGTTGCTGACATTCAGGAGCTGGAGCATGTTGGGAGTTAGAAGTGAGGAAGTTGGCAAGATTGAAAAAGGCAATAAAAGGGAACTGTAGTAATGGAATTGTCTTTAGTGTGGAGAAAAGGATTTCTTTATTTTCTGGTTGCAGTGACGTAGTTTAAATTCGGATTACAAAAACTACTCTTATAAACCACCAAACATAACTTCTAACTGGAAATACTGACCTTGAAAGTGGATGCGAGTTCGTTGTCTGTGGAACTTCACTCCGTTGCACCACTGCATCAGCTACCTTTGATTTAAATTATCTTTTGCTATTTTTGTCTGAGTGATAGGGGAGACTGTGTAGAATTTTTACACAGGAAGACAGGAGCTGCAAAAGATCTTTAAAAGGAGAGCTGTAAGCTCAACAGTAGGAAATTAATGAATACTCTTCAGACACTTGAAATACAAGTCTTACTGTATGGCCTGTTGAGATTTTGCCATAGAATTGTAGCCGAAGCAGAAGTGTTCATGAGAATTTGTGTCCTGAAATATTCCATATCTCTAGTGCAAATCGTTACTCAAGGCCATTGCAAACAACACAGTTTTAGTTAAGGAGCTGATCCCAGGATGAAAGATAGATGAAATCAGCTACAGACTGTATGAGGAATTCGTCATGAGGAATTAGTGGTAAAGCTTTTCATAATCTTTCAGGCTTTGGCTAAAAATATTAGCACCATAAAAATTCTTCAGGGGGTAGCATTGAGGTGATAGCTGCAGAGTGATCAAAACGTAAAAGGGGCACATTTTCCCTTTTTATGAGGAGGCCTCTTTCAGACCTATCATACAATGGATTTGAAATGAAAGTTTAATGGTCTCTTAGTTTCTCAGACAGCCATCTTTCTACAGCTTCATTATTAACAACAATTTAATCTTAGCCAGCTCTCTCTTTTCTGAGCTCTTGATAATTCATTTATTTTATTTGTTTAGCAGCAATAGAAGAAAAAACACTCAGATCATAAAGTTAAGAAAGTGTTCCATATTAAAAAACAATGTAAAGGCAGTCTCCAGTAAATTTTGCAGAAGTGTTTACTTCACAATTGTTAGAACTAAAATGTAACAGGTGTGAATAGCATGTAAATAGTGGGAATGGATTTCATCTTTAACCTACATGCAACAGCATGTGAGCTGTAAGTTTTCCTTTCAGCACTATATGAGTAGTGATGATGCCATTTTCATGGCTGATGTTATAGAACTTATATAAGTTAATGTTCACGTTATAGAGACTGTTTTGTTAATGTGTCGGAAAAGGGGATCTCAAAAGCCAGTGGATGTGTGATAGCTCTTGGGAAAATAAACATGTAGCATTAAGTAAAATAAAATTTCAAAATGTGTGAATACATTCTTACAGGGTCTGATCGAGAGCCGTTAATGTCACTTAATTTTTTTACTTCAGTTGTAAGCCAAATGTACCAGGTTCTTGATTATGCCAGCTGTTTTAGTGCTCTTTTGGGAATGATGCAGACTGACTTTGCTTTCCTTCAGAAGTCCAAAATGTGTGAAGTTCTCCACTGTGACTCATGCCTTCTGAGTTTGTGTGCAGCTCTCTCTAGCCACTCATCCACCAAGTATTTTGCATAGCAAGAAGTAAAAGTCTGAAAATTCATGAATCGGGGGTCTTCAGAGGGACAAGTGGTCCAGCGGCAGTCCTGTGTATTTCCTTGAAAGTAAAGACTGTCAACAATGTAGGCTTCTTTCTCACAGGTTCAGCACTGGTGGTAAGCAGCTGCTTTAATCCTTAACCTTCCTGCATCTTACACTTTGTCCAGAATGATGAAAAAAATAGTCTCTTTACAGTATAGAAAGAATGGAATGCAATAATATAAAGTCTTTTAAATTAATGTAGCTACTTTTATACCCATTCTGTTCAGTTACTACCTTATTTTCCTTTTAATGAAAAACAGATCCGATTCTGTTAAAAATTTATCTTGCACAAACTGGGATACTAATAATAAAGACTAGTTTAAATTTTAAATTTACAGATTTCACACATGTTCTCATATCATTTGTTACCCCACTTTGAAAAAGTAGGTTGCTGAGTCCTTAGCCTCTCTAGAGGTGTGACTATATTTAGGTTTAGTGCAGGGATGATTAATAAAGCCCATACAACTGCAACTCAAATAATAATTAGTAGTTAGATAATATATTAGTATTGCATACCTCTGTTTCTGCATGTATTGTAAGGGAAACTAATGCAAGCTGACTTGAAATCACAAACATAAGTGAAAATTCTAGTTGGTTGATGCCTGAAGACTGATGAAGTCACCCACTTTGTCAAACGAACCATTGCTTTTTCATTAGTGAATAACAACTGTAAGGACTTACAACAGATTGAAGTACATGATGGTATCTAAGCACTATTTACAAAATTTAGCAAAAACCACAATGAAGTAGTCTTTTATGAGGAATTTCATCAATATTAAGTAAATTAAAAGTAGTTCGTTACTCAGCAGCAGCCACTCCCGTAGGGGAAAAAGACTTTGAACCTTGCCACTTACCAAGGCAAGGACACTGGCAGTGTCACTGTCCCTTCACCCGGTATGTTCTCCTCTGAGTTCTTCTGCACTGGATTGTCTTTAAGTCTGGATATCAGCTCAGTCTTCTACTAGGGTTGCAGAACTTGCTCTGTGGATCAAGGTGGTGATGTGTCCAGTTCTCTGTATTTTGTAGTGACCAACAGTAAGGTGTTTCATAAGGTATTGTAAGAGTATGCAGTTGGCTAATACAAAATATTTGGTTCAAGTTATAGGTCTTAGCCTAATATACGTAAGATATTATGAAGTTCAAACCTTAAATATCAGGATATTCCTTTGCAGCTATTTGCTTTTATTAACCAAAAAAACAATCTACCCGTTTAATCCCGTCTTGAATGTTTTTAAAGTGTTCTCCTCAATGGCTTCTTGATGGATTGAAGCTGATAGGCCTATAGACACATGTTGTGTGACAATTATTCTTTTTTAATTTACAAACCTTGTTTTTTTCATTGCTTTCCCCCCCTTTTATTTAATTGGAGCAATTTATTTTTAATCTATATATCTATATTTGTCTGCATTTTTATCTGCATGTATGGAATTTTCTCAGTACAGGAGGTTTTCTTTCAACAAGTGGGTACTCAAAGAAGAGTAATGCAGTGATTGACACGGTTTCTGAAATATGGCGATACTATTACACTTAAAATCACTAGTTTATGTAAAAGAACAGTGATATTTTCAGTGTGGTTCTTCTTTGCTGTCTTTTTTTTATCTTAACATAATGCGCCTTTACATTGACATTTTGTGACCAGCGCTCACCACACAGTCTCACTGATGTTCTTCACTGAGCGGCCTGCAGCAAAAGCAGAAAGACAACTTCTGTGGATTAATTCAGTTGATTCAAATGTCTGGAATATGTAAGAACAATTAAAGTTTCTTCTCTAATGTGTATTACTTTGGAATTAATGGCATAAATTTAATTTCCCATCATTTAGACCATGCGTGTAGGCTTTTAAAGTTTTTCCCAGCAGCATAAATAGTTGTCTATAATGCTGAGAGCATTTTAGCTGGCTATCACAGCTGTTGTGACAGGACAAAGAAGAAACAGTCTCTGGAATAACTGGGTCCTCAACCCTAAGTTTTTATAAGTTCAAAGATCATACCTTGAATTGGCATTAAAAGTAAATTGCCAAGCAATATACAGCCAAGGATATTAGTATGTTTTGTTGTCTGTTTTAGCATCTGTATTTAAAAGCAAATTTTTTTGGTAATAAAATTGAAAATCTTTGAGCCTTTAGAGAAAGGGTCATGTCTTTGCTTTGTACTTAAACTATGTCTGATGTGGTTTCAGCATCAAGATATTACTGTATTTTAAAATACATAACTAATACTGCATAAAATTATGCACATGCATGTTGCAGGAGTGTCTGACCTTCAGGACTTAAAATTATAGTCACATGGACAGATATAGGAAGTAGGAACAAGAAGCAACAGAGGCATCTAGAAATCAGTGACTTGCCCGTGATGACAAAGGGAATGCACTACACAACTGGATATTGAATCCGTATTTTATCCTTCCCTGGCTATTATCTGATTTGCAAAGTCAATTTTCCTTAGGCAAGAGATCTTAGTGGCATTTTCAGAGAGCCTGTCATTCCAAGCAGTCCTGCAGATCAGGGCTCTGCAGATCTTCTGGCAAAAAAATTCGTGTTCTGAAAAGGAAATGGAGGGAGTAGCCAAGTGGCTTCATGAAGAAGAACTGGAATATTTGGCAACCCAGGATACTCACGTGTCCCTGAATTGTTTGGTACTGCTGCATTGTATAATGTACTGATTTTCTGTATCTGCGTCTGTGTTTTGTTATGTCTATATCACAAAACAGTCAATTCAATGGGAAGAAGGTGGAGAAAAAACACTTTCTCAATGTCCACGTGTGTTCAGTGTATGCCGCTGGCTGGCTGAGAGTCACATGACAACCTGTGAGAAACTGCTGGAAAAGGTTTCCAAGCTATCTTTGATTTTTCTTTCTTTTCTTGCAGCATAAACATACCAGGTATTTAGACAAAGTTTTCTAAGCTTGGTTTTTTTTTCACAACTACTAATATAACTCTGTTCTTTTCAACAGCCACACAGCTTTGTCCCCAGGCATCAGAGAACACCCATCAGTGTCATGCACCTTTGGGGATATCAGTGGGCACCAGTATGTGAAGATGATTTCCACTGATCAAAGTCCTTGTGTTTCTGTCCCCGTCCTCTACAGCACTGCGAAGTCGATCGGGACGGTCCATCATCAATGGAAACTGGGCAATTGATCGACCTGGGAGATATGAAGGTGGTGGGACAATGTTCACTTATAAACGCCCAAATGAAATCTCCAGCACTGCAGGAGAGTCGTTTTTAGCTGATGGTCCAACAAATGAAGTCCTTGATGTCTATGTAAGTTTCTTATATTTAGATTAATCTTTCTGATGGAAAAAAATGTTCAGTTCATTGGGAACACGCAACACCAAAGTTGTGTTCAGTACCAATACTTTGTTACTGTTTTGTTTCTTTAATTTTGAAACATTATCTTTGATACTTTACTCTTGCTTGGTGTTGCTCCCCTCTTGCTCCAGATAATAGGAAATCTAAATAATGATGAAGCCTTTTTCTCTCAGGCTTTACTGATCCTAGTAAAATCAATTTTATTTGTTCAGTAAAACAGAGATAAACCATACAAATGTCCGGGGTTTTTTTGTGAACTGGATTTTCTCTGGATACTTTCCTACTCAAGCAAATTTGGTGTAGTTTAATTTTACGGTGAACTGAAGCAAATACCTAAATCAGACAAGGCCTCTCACAGAGTGATACCATCTCAGTTTTCTTTAAAAGAAACATAAGTCCAAAAAACTATAGAATGAGGGATTTGAAGCAGGGCAGTTTTAATACAAAGCTGTACTAGGAGACTGTAGTTAACAGCCATTTGAGAAAGGAAGAGAAAAGACAAATTGTGGCTAAGAGGGGGGAATCATGTTGAAAAAGCTATTTACTTCTGATGGGCTAGGTTTTTACTGCATCATATTGAAATAAAAAATATAACTGGAATTGGATACAACTTACTCAAAGATAAATGGTGTGTTCAGAGATTATACACTGTCACGTGGTAACATCCATTCACTGAAAAAAATTGATTATCTGGTGATATGGTTATTTCATCCAGCTATGACTTTTTTGCCATAAGTGCAATATGGGGTGGAAAAGTGAGTGTGCTGGGTTGTGTCATAGAAATATGAATAGTAAATATCCTGATTACTCAGCTGGGAAAAGTTACATGTTGACAAAGTTATTCCCCATCTGCTATATGGTGTCTTAATAAAGTAATGTAATAATTAGGCAAACATTACTTCTTTTTGGATAATTTCTGATTGATTGCAGTGTAAGACTGGCAAAAGTCTGGAGGATTAAACGGTTGGGGTCCTAGATTCTGCAATGCAAACTCCTTGTTTTTAAAATTTACGTGTCGTTGTGTAGTTACAGGACGCTGCGAGCTGAGGTTTGGTCTTAAGTTTTTACTGTCAGCTGATTGATGCCTAATACATAATGACCTGGAGAGAAAAGGATCCAGAAATGGATTAGGCAGACATTTCCAAAGTAATACCAGAAAGAAACCTTAAGCTTAAATTTATCGTGTTTTAATGTTTTACTTTAGGCTCAGTATCTTCTTTTTTTGCCTTTGCAATGAATAAAAGAAAGCTGGCATGATGGGCATAGCTTTATCAGTTTTGCTGTGTGGCTGTTACTATGGATTGCCACATCTAATTTGACTGGACTCTTATCTAGATGTTTCTTTTAGATATGAGGAATACCACAATTTGTTACAAGCTGATAGTTTAGTGTCTTTTTCAATATAGTGTGGGAAGATAAAAATGGATAGTGCTGGATGAAAGAAAATCAACTGTCAGTATGACACAGACACAGCCTCTCTTACAGGTATGGAATTTGTAGCTGCGCAGATACGGAAGTCTTTTTTTGGACTTTGTCTTGCAGTTCCTGAATCATATAATTTCATTTCATCCATTCTCACGATCGTTATGCTCTGTGTAGAAAAATGAAGAGATTTGCAGATAAGAACTCCAAATGGCTTTCTGTTCCTTTTTCCTGAGATCATGCTGTCTTTCTTCCACTCTGAAAATATAGAGGAAAAAGCTTTCTAAGTTACAGCAGGTTATTAATTATCAAGATGAAAAGAGATGCAAGTTTTGTCCAAGTGTGACGCATGCATTGCTGCAAAGAATTGGGTCCACTAAGTCTACGCAAAACTATTATATAATTCCAGGTATGTTCCTGCAGGAAAGCTCTTTATAACATGTGCCTGTTAGTGCCTATTATAACATGTGCCTGTTAGTTGTTTTGAGAAATGTGATGGAAAAACCATGGGAACCATTGGAAAGCTGTTCCTGGAGCCATCTTAAAAACAAGGTCCTGGTTCTGGAAGGCTGGGGGTACTCTTCTGCTGAAGTCAGCAGGACTTCTCTCAGGAACAAACATGAAGAGCGTGTATGTTTTGAATAACAAAGTGACAAGGGAAGGACCAACCTTCAGAAAAAATATTACAGGCAATGCATTATTAGATGGTTCAGAAAAATGAATGATCTCTGAGGAACAGAGTTTAGAGGAACAGCTATTATATTTGGCAAGGAAAAAGTGATTTTAAAACAAGGAAAAACAAAGGTCTGAATCCCTAGTTGGTGTTAATTGGTGTGACAAATTTAGTGAAACCTTGAAGCATAAGTGTGCTCTGCTGGGTCATAAAGCCCTTGGCATAGCATGACCATTTTCAACCCATGGTTTGTCAGAACTAAAGAGCTAGTGCAAGCTCTGGCATTTGGTAGTTTTGGTTTTGTTTTAAGAAAAAAGGTACTTTAAGTTAAAAGTGTAATCTGAGGCTTCTACCAGACCAATCTCTGCAAAGAGTTCAGGACTTCTAAAGCAGCAGTGCCAGCAGAAGCGGTACTGAAGTAATCAAGGCTGAACTGTGCGGTTAGCAGCTGGTGGCACCCCTGCATTGCTAGTGTGAGCTCAGCAGCAGCAATGTAATACAAGCCAGTTGGGTATGGAGTGTGCTGCGAACAGTTTTAAAAAGCTTTCATAAAGTCATATGTTGCTCAGGTCTTACTGTGCCAAACTGCTTAAACAAGCACATAAGATGTGGCACTGACTTTCAGAGGCGTGCTCACGTCAGCTTACATGGGCTTGTGTGGCAGTGTTCTGAAACCACTCGGCTTCATTTTCACATGTGAAGGAGAAAACCTTATGGATCCCGCCTGTGTTTCATAAAGAACGCTTTGATAGAGTTGTTGTGGCTAGCTGTAAAGCAGTGGGACTCTGTCTGCGCTGACATCTTCATTCAGCTGAAAATGAGCATGGAAGGATGCAGGAGGGTTGCACGAGTGTGCTTCAGCTGCTGCCACAAGTATGTGGGCCTGCTTGTAATCTGTTCACTTGATCTTAACTGAGCAATGCTGATGGTGAGAGTGGCATAATGTTAGTAATTTTAGCTGGTTGATGTTGAGTCTCCATTGAGTGGTGCAGAGGTAGCTGCACGGTGACGAAAGGAACAGTTTGGTTTGTGAGAGAAACACGTATGTGGTGTCTGCACGTGCTCTGTTCAAGCACAACTGATAAACCTTAAAAAAGGCAGCTGGCTAGACTTGTAGATGGGGGTCTGTGGTATTTATTTTTCTCTGCTATGTTTCTTCCTTGCTTATGCTTCCTCAGGTGTCTGTCAAGCTCCTTCTGTCTGAGATGTTTTGGTGACCTTAGGACCATCGCTGCTGCTGGGGCCTGGTGCGAGCGCCCGCTGCCCACGCTGGCGAGAGGCGAGGCCGTGGCTGACGCAGCCCCCAGCCACGCCTTGGCCCTGCATCTCCCAGTCGAACACTCTTCAAAGAAGGTTGAGAGAAATAGTTTCTCTGCCATCACAAGCTAACTCAGTTTGCAAACACAGTAACCTGTATTTTCTTATTTTTTCCAGAAAGAGGTGTATTTTTTTTTGCTTTTTTTGGAGACAGTTATTAACCAATGTTTCTGTCCTGACCAAGGATAAACAATGTTACATAGTTGATGAGTTGAAGTTCAGACTGAAGTATTAGTAATATAACAAGTGGAAGAACTGAATGTGTGGCTGTTTTTGTTTTCAGATGATACATCAGCAGCCTAACCCAGGTATACATTATGAGTATATCATTCCAGGAGAAAACGTCATTAGTCCTCAGTTGCTTGCTCAGAGGAGGCCAGGTAAAATGCCACTATTTCCTCTTATTAAACATATGTTGTTACCCAGTAAGCTAATGGAGAAATTCGTAGCATTAAATTCAGTGTAAATGCTGCCATTGATGTGGAAGAGACACAGAATTTTACCCTACATGTTGAAAGGGAAGCCTGCATAGATTTGGTAACTTCAGTGAATTCATACTGGCGGGGACTATTTATACTGTAGCAGGGAATCTGGTCACATATTTCTGCTTTCAGTAAAAATTTTGTTGTTAAAATGTTAACCATGGCTTTGCATGATCTGGAGTGTTGTAACCATGTCTCAGAAATGAAATAGAACGTGATTTTTCTCTTCAGAGTTTAAGATAATTTAAAACAACCCTTCATAGTTTCTCTTCCCTGTCCCAACTGGAGAGATCAGACACAAAACTGTTGCCTTCCCAAGCTAGAATCTGGGCAGCTCATGCTCCTGACTGAGCGGTGCAAGTGTGCTGTGTGTGCGGGTAGGAAGTTCTGAAGGACAGGAAAATTTGCAGGCGAGTTTGGTCCTACTTTTAATGTTGGTGTCTTGCCGTGACAAATTTCTGAGTGTGTTTGCGCTGTGTTCATAACGAGGAGCAGCTGTGCTGTGACACGGGGAGGCACAGGATACAGAGCAGGGTACAAAAAAAAGCTTGGGGAAATTTTGACACTGGGTGCATTAACTCCACAGTTTGGAGATCCTTCAGTTTTTAATGTATTTGCTGGCTGAGATTTGGTTATCTTACTTTAGAACAACACAGTCTTTGCAGGACACTATTAAGAGGTCTCTGCATAGCAGATTAAAGCTGCTTTCAAGTTTAATGATGCTCCAGTTGTGATTATTAGTGGATGAAAACATAGACTGATATTTGCAAGTGAGGCTCATAAGTTTACTTTTTTTGTTATTGTCCATCATCAGGGGAGCCCTTGAATGGTCAGTTAGGAATGCCAGAAAGTACAAATCATGAGGATGAGGATTTGCATAGGGAGACAGACACTCTCACTGGACAGGCAACTGGAACTTTTCCAGTTACTCAGCCAGGAAGATTTCCTTCTCATCAACCAGAAAACCAGGTGCCTGCTGTGCAACCACCAAGACAAAACCGAGAACACAACTGGAAACAGATTGGAAAAACTGAGTGCAGTACTACATGTGGAAAAGGTAAGTGCTTCATACACCATGCACAGAAAATAGATGACACACGGGAGGGTTGCAGCGTGGGAGAGGAGAAGCATGGAGGGAAGAAGCGGTGTGATTATTCAGCAGCTCAGGTCTGCACAAAGCATTGCTGGACTTGGTGTTTTCTGTTATCTTAAAAGCAAAAGACACGTCAGTACTATTATGTGTGCTTATGTTTAAATCATTAGAAACAACAAAATTAAAATATGAAATACAAAGTATGTAAATTAAAAGATTGCATTTGCAGATGCATTTGCCTCTGAAAGGAAATATTGCAGGATTTTATGGCAAGCTGCTCTCTCACACCCTTAATACACAGCTGATGTCCTCAACATTCTTTGGCATTTTTTGTCCTTCGATTTGGCCTCTTCATCTTTGTCAGATACACCCTCAGTGCTTTTTTGTGTTGTTGTCAACAGTTTTCTGATGTTTACAGGAAAGTTTCACAGGGATTCCATCAGCCATATCTTTGCCTCATTGGATGTTGCTGGAACAGCAGTAATGTGACTTCAGAAAAGAGAAGTTTTCACAGAGGAGAAGTGGGAAGGAAGAGGGATGGAAGGGGACTGGTAATTAGTGAGTTTGGGGGATGTGATGGATACACTGCTTTGAGCTTGGCAGATTACTCTTGGCTGTAAGACATTCACAGTGACTACAGATTCACTAATGCATAGCACAAGCAATTATTTGGAAGAACAAGTTTTTGTGATAGTAAAAGTGAAATCTTTTGTACATAGCCACCCATCACCATACATAAAAAATCGCAGAGCTTTGAAATAAAGACTTACCAGTGAGGGAACTCAGCTGACTGTCACCAGTTCATATACATTGCGAACATTTTCTTCTTGATCAGCTGGACAGGACACTGCGAGTTTGGTCCAAGGCCAGATTAGCGTCCATGTTATAACTACAGGTGGAGCTAAACAAATCCAGCAATATTGATACTAGTCAAAATTGCTTCGCAGTATACTGAGAAAACTTTTTTCCTGGGACAAATTGCTGCAAAAGTGTTAGAGCTAAAATGCAGCCTACAAAAGTGAAAAGACTTTTTGAAGTCAGCCTTTTTGTGGAGAAAAGGAGGGAATGTAAACCAGAGTTATTTTGGTTGGCATTTAAATACACTGTGTGTCTTTAATACAAGTCATATGGGCAGAATCCTTAATTGTGCCGGATTATTGTTCAGCAGCAATCGGTGAGGATCGCCTGCTGAGTGACTGGATTATCATATACATGGTCAATTTTAGGATCCAAGTCAGGTAATTTATGATGCAGTTGCAAGAACACATCAGGGTAATTGTATTCTTCCTCTACATCATAGAAGTCTTGCTTTTATTTCCTATGGACCTTATGGACATTTGAACATGGTTCTTGCCATTTCTTCAGAGATCTGGTAGCTCTCAAATTTACTCCATGAAATTTAGCAAGAGAATTGTCAAAAATTAGTATCTATTTTCCCATTATTTGGAGAATGTGTGCGTGTTCTGATCAAGTTAAATTCAGAAGAAACTGGACCTTGAGAGCAGGATCCTGACACTGTTGAGACTGTATGAACATTCCATTTGAGAAGCCTGTGTGAATCTCTGATGCCCCTAAGGCATTTCAAGTCAAACTAGATTATATAGGCTGATAAAATATGGAGAAAAAAAATCAGAAAGACATCTTGTACTATTTAAAGCTTTGTTTTCATTTTGTGTGATTCAGTATAAGACACTTCCTTCTTTTTCCCATGTTTTACTCCTTTCTGGTACTTTATTTCTTCATGCAGGAATGTAGATGATACGTGGTCTTTAATTTTCTTTTTCTTTTCAGCGTGAACCTATCAAAGCTAAATAATGTTAGGAAATTTTAAGTTGGAAGATGAAAGAAGGAAAAAATGTTTTTATGCTACCTGAGGAAAAAGGGAGGATAAATTAACAGTTTTGATGAAAAGCTATGAGGTTTCAAAGCACTTTTCAGTAAAACTTTTGCTTGGAAAAACAAGACTATTATCATTTTTTTTTTTAAGTGAAAATGCTTCCCATGAGAGCTGCCACCAACTCTTGTCGCAGATTTCCATTAAAGATGACTGAGCAAATAGATCTGGTAGAATTTGGCCAGTATGGAAACTGCTACTGCATCCTGTTGGGGAAGTGGAGTAGCCCATCATCCCTCGCTGTTGTCCAGTTAGAAGAGGGCTGGTGCACTGCAGATTGCTCCAGACCTGGAGTCACAGGAACTTCATCCAAATTTGGTCTGAAAGATCTTACAGGAGGAGCACCTCACTTCATCTTCGCTGAGCACAGCCTGTGCCTTAAAATTGTTACGTACGCCTTGGGCATGACTTGGGATGTGCGATTTGTTTTCAGTCCCAGCAGCATGTTTGTTACATTTTTAAAGAAGAATTAGAAAGGAGGTTAGAGTGCAAACTGGTAATTTTTTCCTTAGATTTCAGAAAATAGAATAGCTTTTTCTGAAGTATTAGTGGAAGTTAGCTGGTGAGATACAAAGCCCTACTTTTGATAGTATTAAATCCTTGAACAAATATAACTCTCATGGGAATTGTAGTTTTAAATTTTCTATCCTGAAATTGAAGTGTACTAGACAGCAGTTACCATCAACTACGACCTCCCTAATTTTATTTAAAGTCATAATTTAGAATTACTACAGATCTCTGGTGCAATATTTTTTTGAATACACGGCTGAATGTATTGATCTCTTTTCTATTTCTTGACCACAAGTAGAAGTTACCTGTTGGTTGTATGACAAAGGGAATTGATTTCAGTAAACCCAGGATGAGATCTTGAATTGTTAATTTCAAAATACGATAACACAATTTAAAAAATTCTTTAGCAGTTACCATATAGAGGTTTTGAGCTCCAGGAGGTAAAAAATGTGGAGCTAATTAACCACAGATCTTAGACAAAGACTGCAAGTTCAAGTGGATAATTAGAAATGGAAAGATGGAGAAAACTGATCTTCAGTCCAGTGGCCTAAGACTTGTAGTGTCAATAATCTTATGAATCAGTGTCACTGACAGTGCAGGCTTTAAAAAACCCACATTTGAGATACGTAAGCTTTAACTGTTACAAGCTCGCCCTTTTCTACACTCTTTTTAGACACAAATTCCAACAAAGATGCAGCCTGGTTTTCTGTGCAAATTGCCTAGGATCTTCTAGGCAAGATGGGACTTCTTTTTGTGTTTGACTCAGAGGCGTGGCAGTTTGGTTTTTGTAAACGTGCAGGCATATATTTTGATCTAAGGAAAACTGAAGTCTATTCTGTGGAAAGATGAAGCGATTGTACTTGTAGCTTGTGCCCTGCTTATTCCAGTCTTGCCAGTAACATGGAAGAACCCACGTTCCTGCAATCTTTCTGATGTTTCGTCTAGAGACACTGTTGTGTAGGGTGCGTTCCTGAGACAGAGAGGTAGCTTTCCTAGATGAACGTAGGTGTTTCAGACAAGAGCAGTGTGTGTGAGCAAATGAACTGTGTTGAAAAAGTGCTTGCTTAAACCACCTGAATTTGGTTCCTTATCTCATTCCATTTTTGGTTGCAAACACTTAGAATTAGGCATTTATAGCTCTGCCTTCAGGCTGTACACTGTATTTCCCCAGATTCTGAAGTATATTGTTAAAATCAAAGTCAGTCAGTGTAGTTTTACTTTAAAAATACAGCCTTATTCAGAAATGTCACACATCATTCATGTATTTCAAAGGCAAAAAGACAAAGATGAAATCTGAGAAAGAAAGCATTCCAGGAAAAGGAGGAAAGCATTCCAGGAGAAGTTTGTGAGAAGAAGTGTGAACTGTGTATCTGCTTGTCTGGTTGAATAGCTTTCCACTTTTGCTGATTTTGTTCTGTGGATGAAAGTTAGGTCTAACCTAAGCAACATGTTTCTCTTTCTGTTCAGAGTTAGTTTTCCTGTTCATGGTTTCTTTGTGTAATTCTGAATACCTGCACTACAAAGGCTTCAATACCAATAAATAATTAGTCATTTGGAGTTACTTGCTGTAGGATAGCCTAAAACAACTAAAATCACCCAATTTTGAAGTCAGTGGGCCTAGCTTCAAGTGGTTGACCTGGCACATGTGGGTTGTACCGTGACCACTTCTCTGTGGTTGAGCCCTGTTTCTCTTGTAATCAAATGGCTCCTATTGCCGTGGATGTCCCGTGCCATTCCTGCACCACTGTGAGAGGAGGGTGTCTGCCACTTTACATGGGATAAACATGGCAGAGAGAGAATCAGCAGAATTTTGTACTACTTTCTAAAAAGAACATTTTTCCTAGTCTTTTTTCTATTTACATACTCGTGGAGTTGCGTTTCACATCCCTTGCCAGATTCAACTCCAGGTGGGCCTTGCCTTTCCTAACCCCATCCCTGCACAATCAGACAGCATCTCTGTACTCCTCCAGGATCACCTACCCCTGCTTACACCTCTTGTACTTCGTTTTTATTTCTTAAGGTCAGTTAGGAGCGCCTTTCTTATCCATGCAGGCCTCCTGCCACCTTTGTTTGATTTCCTACTTACCAAGATCATAGAATCATAGAATCATAGAATGGTTTGGGTTGGAAGGGACCTTAAAGATCATCTGGTTCCAACCCCCCTGCCATGAGCAGGGACATCTTCCACTAGACCAGGTTGCTCAG
>Ga0065711_1028273_pt1 | contig 42345 bp, 22 predicted proteins | sample Hoacrofraction12_FD_59098 | JGI IMG/M metagenome (GOLD analysis project Ga0065711, IMG submission 59098) | Hoatzin crop microbial communities from Cojedes, Venezuela - Epithelial fraction 12 v2 (version 2) | ecosystem: Host-associated > Birds > Digestive system > Esophagus > Crop | place...
AGATGGAACTTCCTCTGCTTCAGTTTGTGCCCATTGCCCCTTGTCCTGTTGCTGGGCACCACTGAAAAGAGTCTGGCCCCATCCTCCTGACACCCACCCTGCAGATATTTAGAGGCATTTATAAGGTCCTCTCTCAGCCTTCTCTTCTCCAGGCTAAACAAGCCCAGTTCCCTCAGCCTCTCCTCGTAGGAGAGATGCTCCAGTCCCCTCATCATCCTCGTAGCCCTCTGCTGGACTCTCTCCAGCAGCTCCTCATCTGTCTTGAAGTGGGGAGCCCAGAACTGGACGCAGTGCTCCATATGGGGTCTCACTAGGGCAGAGTAGAGGGGAAGGAGAACCTCTCTCGACCTGCTGCTTACATTTAATCACATTACAAGTCCCCATAATATGTCTGATAGCCTGGTATGACAGAAATGATAAATCTTTCCTAAATATTTTTCTACGTATCTTACACAAGAAGTCAAAACTTGAATTTAACATCGGATACTTGTTTAAAAAGGTAATACCATTCCAATGGGAAAAAGAAATTTATACTGAGTAATTTTTAAAAACTTAAAGGAACTCTTTGAGCGTGCAAAAGCTGAAGGCAATCAATAGTAAGAACAATAACACTTATGAACAGAGATGCACAAGTCAGACACAGACATATCTAGTTAGAATTTTCTAAGGTATCATATCTGTGACCGTCTGTGTCACTCTCTGACAGAGGCTTCTTCCTACAGAGCTTGCACACAAAATGCAAATTTGTAAGGTTCACTCATTATCTTACTACCATCCAAGAAACAAGAACAGAGAACTAAAGAAATAAGAGTGAAGCAACAGGTTTTAATTTACTGATTTAAAATAGATTTTAATTGCTGTTTTTAACAAAGATCTGCTTTTCCTTAGAAAGCTAACAAGGTTCAGCACTGACAGGACTAAATGTTATTAGCCTGGCTGTAATAAAACTGCCACAGAAGTTAATGAGAGCTCTCAACAAATAATGAGAGTAGAGCTGAATGTTAGGTTTTTTGGTGGGTTGCAGTGTCTTTCACTTCTTAACCAAGATACTGGGTCAAATAGAGTATCGCCTGGTAGAGGATGAAAGCCGTTCCTCAGCATGGACTGTCTGGTGAGCTATGCAAGCTGTGTTAGGGGTCTCAGTCCATGCTCTAAATGGGAGGCACGCCTACTCTCACACGCAAAGACCACTGTTAGTATGGTTGGTTTTATATAAATGATCGAGATGCCAACGGATGGCAGCGGAGACGTCGGAAATTGCACTGACATGGAGCCTCCTCCAAGACACAGCTGAAGTGTTGCTCACATTGCCAGTGGCAGTATGATCCTCCTACGACTTAGTGACAAGATCTTGTGTTCTGTGACCATACACGGAGATCCACTCTGTGGTCTCATCTAGCAGCTACACCAACAGATACAATTTGCTCTGAACAAGCTGTGCACACAGAAGATCCAAGGATAACAGATGTTTAAGAGTGAAGCGTGTTTTCTGCAAACGAAATGAGCAAGCAGCAGGAGAACCCCAAGACAAGGTTTGTTTCTTATTAAGCATTCAAAGTGGCAAGCGATGTAGATGTGCACACAAACCCAATGTGGGTACATCCTGGGCTGACGGTGGGAGTAACACCATTTGATCTTCAAACCCTTTTAAGAGCGTAACACTTGTTTGGCACAGCATAACTCACTGCACCATCCAGGAACACTCTGTGAAGAGGAAGCAACACTTTAAAGCCAGCATCTCTGTGAATTTTTAAGTGGTATCTGTAATACACTGCTCCCTCCAATTCTCTAGAATCTAAGCAGAATGCTAAGTTACAAGTAAAAAGAAAAAAGAAGGAACTACAAAAAAGAGACAAATCTTTGGACATTTGTATACGTATTACGTCTCTTCAGAAGCAGCAGGAGCTGTTCTACAAGGAGGATGAGACGGGAGCCGCGGATGACCCCTGCACAGGCTGTGCCCTGGCTGGCAGGGTGCCATCCCACCACCCTGCTTTCCCCAGGCTGGGCTGACAGCCCAGAAGACCATCAGGCAAGGTGAGGTAACAGGCGAGGCGCAGGGACCGTTCAGGGAGCCCAGCCAGGACAGCAGGAGACAGGGCTGGTTAGGAGCCTGCCCGCAGGAGGGCAGGACAGAGTGCCCAGGTTCCACCCAAACCCGTGGGCAGGGGGGTGGGAGTGCTCCTAGTGGCTCCTATGGGGCAATTCAGGCTGAACAGTGCTCTCAAGGCCCTCTGCTTCTGCTCTGCAAAAACTTCTCATCCACCTGGCTCATCCAGTCAAGCCTCCAAGCTCTACTTCTTTAAATCCCAGACATCAAAGCAGCCATTTACCAGCGACTCACCTACAGGTTTATTAAAAATCCAAATGGAAAGTGACAGGTAGGAGATAAGCTGAGGAAAGAGCCAAACCCAAGACTAACTCAGCAATCCACCTGATGCACAGAGAAACTGTAAATGGAACAAGGAGAATCTGGATGTCTTGTTAGACATGTGACATAGACTTCGCTATGATTTTTTTTTCTATTACCATTTAAGGTGAGAATCACAGAATCACGATCACTGTGATTCTGTGATTCTGTGACTTCGCTATGATTTTTTTTTCTATTACCATTTAAGGTGAGAAATTCTTAAATGGGGGACATCTCAAAACCTAACCTAGAACATATTTGTAACACCATTTGGAAGGACACCCTGTGTAAGCTTATACACATCTTTTAGAAATAATTGTGCTTGACGTAACGTATATTCTTTGCTACTGGGAATTACATCTGTAAAGTGAGGGCCAAAACATCAAATGGCACACTACAATTTTTGTCATCACCGCACCAGAAAAAAATTTATAAACTGTGTTTGGTTCCTTCATCTAACAGGAAAAGACTAAACAAAGGGTCTACTAAAGAAGACATCCACGGTAATACGCATCCAAACTTTAATGGGTTCCTTGGCAGCAAAGGATGTGAAAGAAAACTAATCAATGTAGGGTTTTTTGGAGAGTCTGAGTAAAAATTAACATGAGGAAAGTCCAACCAGCATAAACACCTTTCTTTTACACACTCCTTCTTCAACAAGCTAGCAAACATTCTCTAGGTCTCTTGGATGTAAAGAGATCATTCGGCATTTTATTACCCCAAAGGCTAGGAACCCTCTTGCTTTTCCTGAGAAACTTCAGCTCTTCTTGAAGGACAGTTCAAGTTTCACTTCAGTACCTTTCCTTGGGAAGACACACCTTATCTTTTTTTCCTCTTTTCCTTTTTTTTTTAAATTAAATTTACTCTTCCAATTTTAAGGAGAGTTCTTAAGGAACAGGATAGGAACATTACCTTAAAAATGTACTAGGAAAAATACTTCTTTCCAATTTTATGCTCTTGGATTCTTTTTTGTCTGATTCTTCTTTCTTACGGCAGAGATAGATATCAACATAGGGTTAGGTTTTACATACAGGTCCTGTAAAATCTATTCTGGTTTTCATGTTGAACGCTGTATTTTGTAATTGAAAAACAAAACAAGTTTCTATCAACATCAAATCCTTAATGACAAAAACCCAAGTCTCTTTCTGAGCACAGATGAGAAAACTCTAGTCTGCAGCTGGTAATACTGACCATCAAATCATTACTCCTGCACATTCACTAGAGAATTAATCATCAAAGAGTGTGATACACTGAGGAAAAACACTTTAATATGTTAAATTTCCTTAAACAGACCTTTTGCTAGGTATAGCAAGGTCAATTCAGCTGCACTGGAAGTTACAGGGTGGAATTACTCGCTGTTTGTTACCCTATTTTTGGAATAAGACAGGACAGGTATTGTGGGTACCAGGGAGCAGAGCTCAGCACCTCCCTCTCCACATCCCCTCCTCAGGAGGCTGCAGAGAGCAGTGAGGTCGCCCCGCAGCCTCCTGCTCTCCAAACCAGACACAGAGCCCTCAGCCGCTCCTCAGAGGACACGCCTGACAGACCCTGCCCCAGCTTTGGGGCCCTCCTCAGGATGCATTCAAGGACCTTAACATCCCTTTTAAGTTGTGGGGCCCAGAACTGCACACGATACTGAAGGTGAGGCTGCAGCAGTGCGAAATCCAGCGGGATAATAATGTCTTTTGACTGGCTGGTTGTGCTCTGTTTAATGCACTGGAGGATGCAGTTTCCCCTCTTTGCTGTGAGGGCACACTGCTGTTCAGTCAGTTCTTCACCCAGCGCACTGTCCACCTGCTCAACTCACAGCTGGACAAATTGTCCAGCAGGATACTGTGAAAGACAGTATCAAAAGCCTTACTAAAATCTAGAAAAACTACATCCACTGCCTTTATCCGCCAGGTGGGTGACCTTACTGTAGAAGGCTATTAGGTAGATAAGACTTTCCCTTTGTGACCCATGTGACCCGTGTTGATTATGCCTGATGGCTGCATTGTCCTTTAAATGCCTTTCAACAGCACCCAGGATGATACACACCACTTTCATCTTGTCAGACAGTAGAAACTTCAGAGGGGTTTTTCCTGGGTTTTGTCAGCAAGGACACTTCACATTCCGATGACCTACTGAAGATGAACTGCTGTTGCCTGGAGGCACTCTGGGTGCCTGTACATTCTCTTGAGAATAATAAGTGCATATAGGTGTCTGTAGTTATACCACTTGATTCCTGAGAACCTCAACAACCCAACTCATAGCGGACAGTCTGGCTTATTTCACTCAGACTAGGCTGAACAAGTAAGACAGCCTGCAATATCGCTTCTTTGTCATCGCAGCAGACACATTTCTTGTGAAAGTGTTTTTCTATTCTTTATTCACACCTTCCCCTTCCCTCTATTAAACTGTAAGAAAGGAAAAAGTGTCAGTCTGTGACTTGTTCAGAGAACTTGTTTTTCTGATCAAAGAATGCATTAATATGCTTGTGAAACTGCAAGGCCGTTGCCTTTTCTAACAAATCTGTCGGAGATCACAAAGAATCAGCATGTTGTTCTCAGAACTCCACCAGTCTCCAGTGAAGTGGAAAACCATGCTTTGCTTGTTCAGGATGACTACACATATGTACAGTTTCTTTTCTTTTTTTCCTAAAGTAAAGTTCAGAGCATATGCTTGCCAAATTGTGTATGTGTTTTCTCCCTGTGGAACTATTTCCCAAATTGCTGACCGGAAGACATCACTGGCATGCCATCCTTTCTATCTAGACCCTGCATGGAGAAAGCCCAGTGTTTCAGGTGTTCCCTCATTTATGGAAATACAGGAAAACCAATTACTACAAACTAATTGATGGAAGTCTTGGTGAAGATCACAGTCTATGCAGATTAAATTAGGGTTTCTGATTATTGAGTTTGGCAACAATCAGGAATCCAAATTATCACAGCTTCTACAATGTGTGTAACACATGTTTCTTACTCAAAGTGTGTTTCTAGATACTATTCAATTCCTTATTAAAACAGTATTTTATTTTAGGTAGAAGGTCAATATTCCTGGGAAAAAATATCAATGCTCATTAGATATCCAGTGACACTTAATGTATTTATAATTTAAAGAGCAGATTAGTGCTTTCTTCCTCATTAACTTTGAATCATGTTCCAAACTATAGGGTAACATTTATTAACAACAAGGTATGAGGAGACAAAGCTTGAGAATTCAGAGGTAAAGGCCTGCTACACTGAAACTAAGAATCGCTACAGTGTTTCAAATACTCATTTTGGAAAAACTTACAGAACAGCTGCCAATCTAAAAATGTAAAAGTTGTCTATGTTCTTTCTCAACAGAGCTGCAATCTCTGCAATTCTGATGCAATTATTGCCTCTTCTAGTTATAACAGTGTGTAAGGCTGTATTTGTCCTACTGCTTTTACAGAACTAACAGGCAACAGATTGTGCGCTGGCTGTTAGTCCCTCCTATGGAATAGATGAAGATTTATAATATTCTTGAAGGAACAGGGGCTGTACACCTGTAAAAGTAAAGATAGCGTGTGTTTGAAGGTAAAATTTAAGAAGAATAGAACTTGTGTCTCATATAAGTAAAACCAGATACAATCAAGATTAATCTTTTAAGTGCAAATTTGACATTTTTGCTACTGGCAATCATTAGGAGAAGGCAAATATGATCAAACTAGGTTCTCCTGGCTTTTTCCCATATTTAACAAAGTTTATGCAGGAGATGGTAGATAGGTACATCATAGTCATGGTAAACACTGCAAGTCCTTTATTGTGCTTCTCTCACGTGCAGATTCTAGAGTAAGCATGTGTTGAGCTATGTATTAAAAATCTGAGACAAAGAAGCTTGAATGATCATTACCTATCCTGATACACAATTTGCAAATTTATGCCACTCTGTTTTAAAGACACTGTAAACAGCAGGAAGCACATTAGAGCCTAAATCCAGACGTATAACTCATGCAAAGTACAGCAGAGCGATGTCACTTGAAGGTCATGACGAAGATGAGCAGTAATAAGGAAAATGAGCTCCTGTTCTCAAAGGTTCCAGGAACTATTTACCAACAGACTCTGGAAAAATGTTGGTCTAAGAACAGGCATGTCAACCTATGGTAGGCTTTTAAGGTTAATTAGTCAGGGATTAAAATATAGCTGATACAATAAAGTTAGTAAGGATGATACTGCTCATCATAACACGAATAATTCATTTTAAAATCATATTGTAACTGCTGCATCACTGTATGTCGTTATTTTTAAGTAACTACTTTCATTTATGTTTTAGTCTTGTCTAATGATAAAATCTATGCTCTAGTCTGGCATTTGCCAGGCCACAGCATTCCCTTGGGCACTGAGTATCTGTTCGCCAAAAGAAATCTGGAAGATTTCTATTGTATTTACCATGCAATGAGAGATACAACTTTCCAGGATTTTTGGTTAAGTTACCATTGAGCTCCAGGGACCCAGTTGTAGCTGGATGAAATAAACTGCTGTGGAGTAGAGACACCTTTTTCTGTGAATGGCAGCTCAAACCTCTGACAAACAAGAAGACAGTGGAAATAGAGCTTGGAGATTTGGTGCATCTTTGAAAGATGAAGAACCTTCCTGTAACAATGCCCTATTCTGAAAAGCAAATTACTTCATGATCTTAAAATGGCCAATGTGTGTAATTGATTTACACAACTGGAGAGATAACAGGAATTAAAGTTGTTATTTCAGATTTATTTAAAATTTTTCCTTCCGTAGCTGTTTATTTTCAGTTTATAGTTTCTACAGCCCCAGAATACGTATTTCTCTGTCTCTCCAGACTAACCGTTGTTCTCACTATCATACTATAAATATATTATCACCAGACCTGCGTGAAACAAAGGCATTTTGATTCACAAGGACTTCACGCAAACATTTTTCTCTGTTTCACTTCAAGGAGTTCATCCTTTGAGTCTGTCTTTGAATTTCAACTTCAAAGGAACCTAAAACTGAGATCTGAAATTCATGCAGGGCTGCAAAAGCCTTGCTTTATTTCAGGTCAAAAGCTCAGCAAAGTGTTGAATTCCCTGACCAAAGCAAAATCAATTCACTGGAAAAAAAACCTTCAGTAACACAGAATTATCTTTTTCCTTTAAGTTCGGCAAACTCAAACTCTTTAAAATGTTACAATCCCCACTAACGTAGTCTTGACTCCAATCTGTTTGAGAAATGCCTTGTTCTGCCCACCACACAAACATACATGGAGAAAAGAAGTATCTATTTCCTGTAGCGTATAATACCATTTGTCTTGTAAAATAATCTTATATTTAAGGGAAATGGTACTGAACAAGTACTATCTGCATTTAAATACCAAGACCTCCTTTCAAAACACGTTTTAGGATTTTTAATAACCAGAGAGGAAGAGTTTGACTTTTTATCTCAACCAAAAGACAGCAGCGTCTTCCCTACTGCATTGCCATTTCAAACCTGCAGGGTGGCTTACAGTTATGACAAGTGGCGCCGCTGTAGCCAGTTCCGTCACAAGTGCACTTGAAGCTGTCCCACGTCTGGGTGCATTTGCCACCGTGTTCACAGTGATTGGGCACACACCTGTCAGGACGAGATGCAAAGACAGAAAGAAAAACCTAAATAAGCATGAAGATTTACACATAGCTAAACTGTGAGCTGCCCAAGCAGTGTATCATGTCCTTGCCTGGCAATTAATCCTTGTTATTTTAGGCAGAGTAACAGAATTTATACCTGAGCACACAACTGCACAAAAGATGATTCATCGAGGCTCTGCCATAGCCCTTCTACAAACAGCAAAAAAGCACAGTAAAGGTGGAATACATTCACCCATCATAAACCAGGGTTCTAGGCTACGTATGGTCGGTACTGAGCTGTCAAAACAAAACGAACACGGCGACTCGCACCTCCTGCTGCTGCTGTGCAGGTGGTGCCGCGCCCCCAGGACTCCCGTCCCACGAGTGACCACGAGGTACAGACAGAACGCCAGCACGATGCTGTTCATCCTTCTGCTGCCAGCCGTGGGATAAAGCAGAGACAGAGTGCCTGCTGGCTAGGATGGAAATTACTAGTGCTGCGTTATTAGAACAAACACTAGGCTTCAGCATGAAAGCTGTCAAAGTTTTTTCTTCCCAAGGATTTGTGGCAAGTGTTGTTCACCCTTCTCCCATCCATCTGCTTTTCTTCTCCAGCTACGCTGGAAGGAATGCAAAAGAAAAAGTGGAACAGCAAAAACCAAAGTTTTAGAAGAACATATATTTATTGTTTGAAATATTACCTAAATGTGATTTCAAAGATTTGAGTTTGGCCAGTTTCTTTTCTATCAAAGATAGTTAAAAATGGGAATTACCATGTACTTTCACCTTTAAAACTATTAAATTTCTTTTCTTTGGCAGGGCTTTGAAATATCTTTTCAAAGCATTTTTTTTTTCTTATTAAATTTGTTACAGTCAGACTCAGTACAGGCTCTGCATTTTTGATCGAGAACTAAAGCAGCTTTTCTTTCATGTTGAACTGGCCGTATCTAACTTATGAACTACACTTTTTTATTATGGCATTAAAAATGAAAATTAGGAGACCTCCTATTAGACAAATAAAATATTTTCATAAATGCATTACAAATTAAGTATCCTTATCTCTAACATAAATCTGAAGTTCATCATATTCCTGTGATAATTAACAACACTACTAAAGAACATCCAAGGACAGTTTTCCTATGTAGCAATTTATTGAAACTGAAAGTATCTGGGTGAACCCCTGTAAGCTTATGGTCTCCTATCTTATCACGTTCCAGTTAACAGCATTGGCACACATGACTCAACCACCAAGAAAAAGCAACATCACGATATGCACTGGAGACTTCAACGTTGTGTACTCACATTTATGAACGATTTTTGGTTTTCTACATGCTAGCACAAGTACCTCGGAATACACACAACAGAGATGTCTCACATCCTGTATCAGCCTGTAGTATTCAAAGCTATCCAATTTTTTTTTTTTTCAAAAAGAACAACAAATACTGGCTTGGTTAAATAGTGCTTAAAGAAACGCTCTTCTAAAGTAAGAAACGAAGAATTTAAAAATTATGTTTTTGCAGTAAAGGACAGTGAAACTACCTGAGGTAATTATCGCAGTTCAATAAATCATGAATTTTCAACATGGTTTCAGCGAATTCATGGAGTTTGGTAAGTGTGGCAGGCTGAATGAACAGACAGAGCTGATAGCTGCTGTTCAGCTAATAGGTGATGACTTTCTGTTGTGCACATTTCTAAGCATCCAAATGATTAACAGTTTGTATGAATCCATAGCTGCTGGGTACAAGGGTAGGGAAAGCAGAGAGCAGTGACATTTCAACAATAATCTCATGAAAGTATCTTTTATTTAAGGATATAAATATCTACAAAAGTTCGTAAATATGAATTTGGTTTTTTCCAGCCTTTCAAAATAACTGCTTTTGATGTTTTTTTTCTTGTTCTTTTACATTTGAACATAATTTACTTCAAAAGTATTTTTCCAATTACCAAACTAAACATTTTTCTATGTGAATTTCACCAGCTATTTATATGAAGTCTCACATGTAATGCTAGCAACTAGTTTCACATTTTAGTGCGGTATAACTTACTTTTATTGTAGCATAACTAGTAAAGGTACTGCATTATTGACAATATAACTGAGGCAAGTGACTTCATCTAGGGAAATATGAAAAACAGATATTTATCTGTATCATTTAATGGAGGATATTAGGTCATAAAACCAGAGATATTCAGCAAACTCCTTAATGTTCATTTTATACTTATAGTACGATGGTTGGACTGGGCTAGTCTGCATCTGCAAAATATCTTTTTTACTCATCTGCTTCTCCCTGCTCTAAAAATTATGTAGTTAGAAATAGGGAGTAAACAATATCTTAATATTAGTGCTAACTGGAGTTTCAATCAGACTACAGGATCATTTCCATCATTCCCCCCTCCACCCTCAACTTTCTGTTTGTTTATTTATCAGATAGAACTATAAGATTTATTTTCTATTAAATCCATTAGCAAACTTCTGTAACATTATTTGCTGCTCATCTGTCCACTTTTTGGACAAACCTTACCCGTTAGAACAGAGCTTACAGGAAATTTTAGGTAACCAGGGTGCAGAAATTACAGAAAAAACTTCTTTTGATTTCGGTACAGGTATCAAGAGGAACATATTTCTAAATGTATCTTTCAAATACTTTCCTTGCCATAGCATTACAGTAAGATACGAATACTGTTAAGAGAGAAGGCACCTTGCCTACATATTTCTTTATACATCTTGCTAAAGAAATTTGTATTATTAAAATTACTTAAGCATACACAATCATATAGTTTATCTACTTTATGCTTATCATTTAGTATATACACAAAATGTACACACTCAAAACCAACGCATACGCTATTTGCAGTTCCCTTGTATTAAAAGACTATGTTTCTAGGCAATTCCATTCTTTAGTCTCCTTTTAGGAATAAGGCTGCATTACATTAAAAAAAAAAAAAAAAGACTTCAAAACCCCACTTCCATCCTGAACCGGGCTCTGAAGTTAGAAGCTGCCACAAACAGAGACCTGGAAGTAAGTTCCTGTCACTGAACTGTGTCCCTTCCCATTGCGGACACCTATATTTTAAGCACTGCTGCTTACAAAATCTTGCCGACTTCATTTTGAGAACTTTGTTGCTCTATGGCTCCATCTGAAAGGCAGGTGTAGAACTTCACCCACCCAAGTGTGATACACTTTCAATTTCCACCACAAAATGTATCTGTAAAGAGTTTACAAATGCTGTTTTGTTTGGTATTTTATTTGGTAACATTGACTTGTGTCTCACACAACTTTCATTCTTCTTTGGCATTTATATCTGATGAATTTGTAGAGAGCAATCATAACTTTTCTCAGTCTGTATTTTTATGAAAACAAGTCTCATGTTGGAAAACAGATTATCTATTGTTCTTCCTCGTAGCTCTACTCCCACTTGCACTTGTGATCTAATGAGTGTTCTGGAGGAGGTCTAACTAATGTTTTGAGATTTCAGAGTTGACCAACATTTCTGTATTTCTCTACTGAAATTATTTTGCTTGTTATATAGCATTTTCCTAACTACCTCTGCATAGTCACTCAAAGTCACCCTGAGATTGCTCAATATATTAAATACCATCAGTATTTTCCGATTCTTACTCTCTACAATCACTTCCAGCCAGCGAGCTCCATCTTTATACAGAAATCCTTGTTATTGTTAACAGCATTACTCTGTACTATTAACTTCCATGGTGTCATCCAATCCTTGTTATTGTTGTCAACAGCATTACTCTGTACTATTGACTTCCATGGTGTCATCCAAATCTTTCTGCTTATTTTTCTAGGCTGAATCGGTATCATCAGCACATTTCCTGAAGATATTCCTAATTTTGAACCAAGGTTGAAACATTAAAGAGGATCAGCTCTGGCATGGATCTCAGCCACCTGTTAACCCATCAGTATAAGCTTTGAGGCAATTCCATTTGCAATTTCATAACTCACTTCACAATTCATCTCTCAGACCATGTCTTCCCTGGTTTAGCTAGCCATTTCCATCATTACAGTACATCAAATGTTTTATTGACATCTGACAAACTAGATCTATCGCATTTCTCCTGTCTGAGAATAAACTACTGTGCTTTGTCAGAGCAGGAGATCAGGTTAATCCTGAACAACCGTCGATAAACATCTGCTGCATTTTATTCTACCTTCCATTTACTTCCAGATACTTAACTACTCTTTTCTTCATTTCTTCAAAAGCTTAGTAAGACTACTAATGGCAGATTAATGGGTGTCTAATGATCTGGATCTCTCTCTTTTTTTTTTTAAAGGCTAAAATATGACATATTAGCATTATGAAACAGGGATGACATATTAGTATTATGAAACAGGGCTGTCTTCCCAATCATTAACTCATTTTGGTGTATTCTTGATGCCTGCTTACTTTCTTATCATTCTAAGTAACTGCTATTTCTTTGCTATTTGCTGACATTAGCGGTATTTAATCTGAGCAATATTCCTCAATAGTAACTGGTATAGATACTGTTGCGTTGCTTTCAGCTGTGGTAGGAGTCAACTCACAATTCTCACCTCCTTTTATCTTAAATACTGTAACTGTATCCTCTAGAATATCTCTTTTTTCCAGTCACCCATTACAGAGACCAAACAAATAGATCAAATTTCCATTCCTAAGTAAAACTCAAGCCATTCCATTCCTTTCCTGCTGATGTTCAACAACGGCCTCCTTATTAAAAGGAGGTGTATATATAATATATATATAATACATATACTATAATATAGTATTTCTCCAAGCCACCATTTGCAAAACTGGACTTCGCTTACAATTCACCTGTAGTTAATTCTGGTTAAAGTTATTTGTAACAAATCTGTTTTAATCGACTGTCTATGTTTTAAAACTGCAGAATGCAAATCTATCTTTCAGCAGGATGAGGGAAAACTGTATGTTACACTTTTTTTCTCACTGTCTGCCCAGATACACTTTGCATATAGAATATAAATGGTCTACCCACGTGCTGAAGGTTTAACACTGCCTGAAGCTTTAACATTTCCTCAGAGGTGCTACACACAAACATCTAGTAAACCACTAAGCTTCTCCCTAACCCTGGAATTTCCAAGAGAGAAAACTGGGAACAGGACGCTCACACAGTCTGCAGCAAACACTGATTTCCCCAAATGCATTTGGAGCAACTAAGAACTGCACTGTGGTTCAGACGTACTATTTTATTGTCAAGCAGGCTATTTCCACCTGCCATCTTCACTAAGGGTCCTCCCCCCATCACATGAGTGAATACACAGATGTCAGGTCACAGGGAACGGTCTGTGAGTCCCAAGGAACTCTGGCAACCAGGAGCAGAAGGAGGTATCTGGCCTAAGCCCCCCTGCCTCTGCCAGAAACACAAAGGGAACTGCCTGTGCCAAACGAACTGGGACTGATGGGAGTGTGTCATCCGCAGGCAGGCAGGCAACTGGGAGAGGCTGCTCTTTGAGGACTGAAGTATAAACAAAATATTTTGAGAAACTAGATTGAAATACAACACCTTTAATACAACCAGAGCATGCAAGACGTCTGACGCTGAGGTAGGAATGACCAGGGCATGGGGGAAGAGTCTTTCCAGACAGCAATTCTGCAAAATGGGATCTGGGGAATTCCACACAGTGTACAGTGATCCTGACTCAGCCCATCATACTATTGCCAACAAGAAAAACAAGAAAGAAGAAAAACGGATCTCACAATGTGGGTCCAAGCAGGAGAGTGATATGAAAGACCCATGCAGAAATCCTCACACCATGTTCGGCAGAAGTGAGCAATGGTTGATTTTCAACTACAAAAGTTGTTAGAAACAAGAAGGTTACAAACTGTTATAAATGTCCACAGTGAATGGGCAAAGAAGCAGTGAGGTTCATTAGTGGTAAAAGGTATTTTAAGAACAACTCAAAATAACATACATCAGGAAGGAGCTGTTTGTTTGGTTCTGCCCAAAGGCAGGAGAATGGCCTGAGAGACCTCTCCAGACTCCCTTCTAACCTAGGTATTTTCATATCCGATATTTCTTTCAACCTCTTAATTATGTGACTATATTTTCTTAGTGTTGTGACTGTGCTATTTAACCTTTGTAAGTGAACAGGTTTTGGTCACTACATCAGTCTTTTTAGAGGACTATATCCCTCAGGGCACGGATATTCCCTACATTAACTAGCTTCCCCAAGCAAACTGTGCCCAACGTGTGTAGTAATTGACTCCAACTCTTAGGTTTAGAGTTCATTTGAGCAGGAAGATAAAAAGTTCTTTTGTGCAGGAAGCCAAATGTCCAGATAGCCACACACAGACTGTTAAATAAAGTCCCTCAGGACCAAAAAGCCATCACAAATCTCACTATTCTCTGCTGTATAACTCGGAACTTGCTCTTTTCCCCCAGCTTTTTCCTTTCCTTTCCTGCTTCCCCTTCACACTTCCCATCTCTAGCGTAAGTGCAAAATAAAGCTTGTGTGTAGATCTAACCTAAATACAAACTAACTCTTTGTATATATAAATTAGAAACAACCAAGCCTAGTAACACGACCACAACAAAACATTCACCTGTGCAACTACTCGTCCACCTGAGAGGACAAAAGAAAGGAATGAACTACACACAAGAGACATTTGACACGTATCACCCACTACCGTAACTGAAAAGAACTCAAATGCTACAGTGATAATGATAGCATGAGAGTTTCTGTAGAGCAGGACAAAATGTTAAAGGCTTTTCGCAACGGAAAATAACCTGGGTTGAATTAGTCTCAACATGAAATTCAATCTTTTCCTTCTCGTCATCAAATCTGTATCTAATCTTGCTCCTGCTCACACCTCACCTCTCATTTCTCTCCCAAATTGTTCTGCTTTTTTGTCCATTTCTCTGCCTCAGAACTAACCATCATCAGTTTGCTTTGAATGGCCTTACAATATTTTTCCATCACTTCCCCTCTTTATTGCCTCCAAATATCTATTTAAAATCCATACCCTTTATCACCACTTCTTGCAAAGATCATTCAAAATGCATACTGCTGTCCTTGTTGAGTACAATGTTCTGTCACTATCTACCTTGTTTAGGTAGATACGTGTTTAACCTTTTTTACTGTACAGGGTTACTTGACTGCTCAAGAAGACCATGACAGATTAGGACTATAAAAGAACATACAAGGAAAATAATTTGTAAGAGCAATAAACAACACCTTCAGCTGGTAGTCTGAATCACTGAATATGTGTAGCTTATTTAAAAGATCTTCTGTAAACTAGTAACAAAACCACAAACATACTCGGAACATATGCATCTGTTTGCAGTCATATAGCTCTTCAATGAGCAACAGAATGCATTCCGCTCATCACGGTAAAAGTAGTGCGGAACAATCAGATAGTCCAATTAAGGACACATTTCTATTGCAGAGTCCTACTGTACCAACATCAGAGTAAAATTACCCATTCCATAGAGAGTCTCTGATTTTCAGTGTCCTAAATAAAAGTAAAAACAGCTCATCTGACCTTTAAGATTCTTTCTTATTTCTTACAATGCAAAAAGTGTTTAAAGTGACTTTGAGATGTTCAGCAACAGGATTTGGTCTCATACTCAAGGCAACACAATGGGCAGATGGGAGGGACTGTAAAATTAATTTAGATTCACAATAAATCCCAAACTAGTCTCCTTTGCTGCTGACTTCTAAGCTAATGGTACACATACGCATATAATTAACAATGGCAGAACTAAACAATCCTTTCTGAACCAAGGAGGACCTAGCCTTGCTACAGTTACTACTAACCTACGCTCACTGTAATATAAGGCCTTTATGTTTCTTTGGTGGACATTATCAAACTTGTTCTGTCATGAAATCGAAACAAATGCTTGGCACTTTTAAAGACTGTGATTTACAAAGAGCAAATCAGTATTAAAATATGCAGTGACATTTGGTTAAGCAAAGTTCCTTTAGGGCATATTCCTAGAAAAGGCTGCCAAACAGTTTTTCAGTGTTATCTTCAGACCAACAAGGTGCTAGTCTAAGCTGTTCGCATTACAACAATTAATGCAGGACTAAGGCATAAAGAAAAATGTCACAGTTAACTCATTTGGATTAAGCAACCCTCTCGGACTTGTGCAGTTTTTCTTTTGTATATGATAATGTAGAGACTTATTATTCCTTTCTTTTCTACTGCTTTTAATCTTCAGAGCATTTCACAAATTAGCTCCTTAAAATGAAATCATGCTGGTTCCACTTTAGTAATTGCAGGAGCTGGATAACTCATTTTTCTGCATTTGTTGCAGAAAACCTCCTGCACCTGCTCTGCATAACCTGGTGGCTGATGGCTGAACATCTAGCTCTGTCCAACCCAAACTGCTCCCGCTTTCGCTGAAGCAAAGCAGGGGAGGGTGAATCTACTGCAGCTGCTGACAAGCGGGAACTTCCCAGCCCTGGTATCCCTTCTGTCCTAGCAATCGCTCCACGTTAACAGGAGACCAGATCTGTGTGGAGCTGTGGCAGGAGGAAATGGGCACACTGGGCAGCGCTTGTTTAGCTGTTCTCCATCTCCTCTGCGGCTGCGGGGCGAACAACAAGATAAACTGGGTGGAAATGGCCCATGGGCTACATCCAGTCCCCAAGCTTCAAAGTGGACTATGCTGTGAGAATCTTACAGAGGCAGAGGATAAAACCACTATTTCATAAACAAATTGGGCGGGATTAAGCAGGCAATTTCTGCTGCGCAACATTTTAGTCAGCTAACTCAGGGCCAGATCTCCAGCTGGTGTAAATAAGAACATCTGCATCTATCTTAAATACTATCAAAAGTCTGTCAAATGGGTGAAAACAAAAGGAAGAATAAACTGTCATGAAAGGCCAGCTACTAAATATGATCTGTCTCCAGTGGGGTTTTATTTAACTTTTTTCATTACCCCGTGAAGAGTTTTGCATAGTTAGTAACCAGGTTAGGGATTCCTAGAGCAGAAGAGAGCTAGTCTGTGCAACATTTTTTGGATCTGGTGTATTTATTATCTAGACAACCATGAAGAAGAAGCGGCAGTTAGTTGCTAACCTAACTGTGCCAATGCGGCACAACTCAATCCTCCTGGTAATAACAGAAGATGTGTTAAGCACTGAGAAACCCCCAAAGAATCTCGTGGCGTTTACTCACCAGGTTTCTGAAGAAATCTTTAAACCTTTTCAAGTATTGCCTTGTTCAAAATTGACTGGGTTCATTTTGTATTCATGTAATCATCTCTCTTTTGCTATTTCAAACAGGTAAAGAAGAACATACTGGCTGGGCGTGAGAACAAACAGTAAAATTGATTCTTTGGTGTCTTGTTAATTATTTACTACTTCCGCATTTTACAGCTTGAATCAAATACAGCTCCTAAGATTTTATGACATCAACTTCACACTACAATCCATGTTAGATGTTTGGAGAACGTTTCTGTTGTTCCTTAGAAGATTATCATTATCAGAGCACATAGACCAGTGAGCAGCCTATACAATACAGAACAGTGACTACCATATTCCCCTCTAATAAACATGCGTGATCATGCACTGAATCACCAGGCAGATACAGAATTTTATAGAGCTTTGTTTTAAATGAGTTCACTCCTAAATTCCTCATTTGGGGAATAAAGAAACTGATAATTTGAAGTCTTTATGTTTCTTCCTGTAATGTAAAGAATTGCTCAGCAATGAAGATGATTATACAACTTATGGATGATTGGTATTAAAAGCCCCTTGCTGCATCAATCAAAACAGGGCATGGGCTGTCGCAGCCCTTGGCTAGGACACTCCTCCACTCCTTGGTGCACACCATAACAGACCTTATCTTTTGCACTACCTGTTTTAGTCCCTAGTGTCTTAATCACGGACAACAGCTATCCCATGCTGATCTTCAAACAGGTGATAAAAATCCTGATGCATCATATGCAAAAAGCACAACCTATTAAATACGTCATGCCTTGCAAATTTATAGGATATGAATCACCTTGATGGTCATGGAGCTATAAGATGCCATCAACTGCTATTGATATAAGCATGGTTTTGGCTCAGCATCTGATTTTACTAGTCTGGCTATGACATAATGAGATGGAGCGGTATTTCATATCTGGTAGGTTTTGAGTTGAACACATTGAAAGTCAATGTCCAACTGTTATTATGGCACTGTGGTTTAAAGGAAACCTGAGCTAACGCATGACTTAGCACTTCTAAAGTGATGCTGATCTTGTGAAGTGCAGATTGCCTAAATGATGTTCTTCAAAAATACTACAAAATGGTGGTAGTCCTAAAAGAATCACAATAGCAAGTGATCTTTTACTTGCCTGGCATGAATGACTTGTGATTCATCTAAAACACCACCTTTTTCTATTTTAGTCTTCACCATCATTACCATCAGGAATCTGACCACTTTCTTCACGGTGACAGACATGATCTGGAAGCTTTCCTAGAAGATCAATTATCTTACAAGCACTGATTTGGAGGTAAAGCTAGGATAAGTCCTGCCAGAAACTGTGGATCTTACATTAATGTTTAGATTATAAATTATTAATTCCAGTGGACGGTTCCAGTAACCACATGACCAGAAGAGTCTGCTCTGTAAGCGCTGTAGAAAACACTTTCTGCCTAAACAGTGAAGGTTTTTCCCCTTCAAAACAAAAACATCATCTTGGCAGTAAAGCAAAACACATAGTCTATCCAATGAAGCAACCGTGAAATGGAAGTTAATATTTCTGAGATATTTATTATTGACAACTGGTATAAATGCCAGTTTCATTATTTAATCCCTAGCAGAACACATATGTCAAGGATGCTAATTTCTCCTGCCTCTGACAGAAACCCAAATCTTCTTTCTCAGCAGAGTGAAAATAAACCTACCAAGACTTCTAGTTATCCCGCTGCACCATCAAGGAACAGCTGAGGTCAGCATGCTTTTTTTGCTGTACATCCTCACAGACTCCTAGTTTGCTAAATACTGGCAAGCACACACAGTCTGGGTTCTCTGTGTCATGAATTGTAATCTGACTTGCATCAACCACGAATCAGTCAGAAGTAGATGGCATTCACATATGGTTTATTCATTTCACATGGAACACTCTCCCTAAGTTGACCCATACAACCACAAACCTCAACGACGTGTGTTCATTATTCATTAGGGGGAACGTAATGTGCATATTCACTGGCAACCATTTCCCCTTTATTGACATTTCTATCTTTTCAGTTTGCAAGATTTTTGGATCAGAAAAGGGATTTTAATTTATATTTGCACAGGATGTTATCACAGTGGAATTCCATCCTTCTTATCATTGCAGTCATCAGGAACAACAATGATAATAAATAGTAACACAGAAATTACTTCTCTTTTTACACTACACTGTTCTCCTCCAGATTATCGTGGAGTATATTTATATCACTTGCTAAAATCTACACAGTCTGCTTTTTCTCCTTTACTGTGATGATTCTGCCATCTACCACAATACGCTCAGCTAAAATATGTATAAAATATGCTGCATATAGGTTCAACTGACTTATCCCCGTCCTTTGTGTGTGTCCTTAGTGCACATCAGTATTTTATTCTGTTATAGAAGCCCTAAAACATTTTTATAAATTGCAGTATAATGAGTGCTGTACTCGACTTTAAAGACATCAAAAGCAAGGATGTGCCAATGAATTACCAGCTCTGCTGCAATGCAGTCACAGCTCTGTGATAAATATACTAATACAATGCTCTACTCACAACCTATTCTTCAATTCATTTTCAATTTGCTGAAAACAGATGTGTACAGTAAGTAATAAACAACTCATTTATTACCTAGAACTTGGGCAATGGACTGCTTTGAAGCCAGAAGGCTTACTGTTGAAGTAATATATAGGTGTGACTACATGCACACGTGTGCATGTGTGTTCATGCACCTACATTCAATATGCAGAGGCATACACACATTCTTTTTCTAAGAATGTGTTTAATTTCAGGCTTCTGAAAACGGGAAGCGATTTCAAGAAAACAATTCATATCAAGAGCAAAACTGGTTTTAAGAAAATGTAACAATGAGGACATAACTGTTTTAATAACATTTACTTGACCATAAAAATTGTAATGACATGATCCTGGTATGCTTAATTTTAATTACAAACAGCTCATTGCTGGTAATCTGTTATTCTACCTAAATAGTCTTGTGATTGCCCTATAGAAAAATTGGTAGACTGTAATTTAGAGTAATTTAGAGGCTCTTGATTCTGTTTTTCTGCTTTTCAAGCACGGCAATTTGGGCACCATAGTTCAGGCTCTGTCACTATTTCAGTTTATTATAAGCTTTGATTTCTCAAGGGTTTATATTTCAGTTACAAAAATTTACTCCAGAAATTCAGCACACAAAGCATAAGCCAGAAAGGAAATAAATAGTAGCACTGCCAGCACTGGCACTTAGTATTCCAGGAGAGTAAGGACAGGCTGGTAGATAGTTTTAGAGGTTTTATTTTAAACAAAAGAGGAAAAGAAGGAAAAATTCCTACACAGTATTTCGCTTTTGCTTTCCAGACAGTTTGTCATGAAATTTCTGACACCACCTTGAAACAGACTGTTCAGAGGAAAGGGCCAGATTTGATTAATATCTCAACTCGAACAAATGTTGGAAAACATGTTGAAATTCTTGAAACCTGTCACTTGACATGTTCAAAATGAAGAATGTCTTTTTTCAGTTTAAAATAGTTTTTCCTTTTGAAATGTAAGTTAAAATATACTATATGGATGACACTCTACCAAGCCAAGTAATGACACCTTCCAACTCTCTATTTCAAAATGAAGTCTAGTTCCAAACACTTCCTTCAGGAGCAATGGGTTGGAGCAGCTGAGTGGTGCCGAGTTTCAGCATCCATGCAAGGACAGGAATGACTCTCACATATTGATGTAATGCACAGTCGATTCACCTTATTGCTCCGCTTGCGTGGTTATATACATTCTTCATATCTGTACACGCAATCACGCTTATTCGGATAGGCTACAGACATAAATCACGCGCTGTTCACATGCCCCACATTCCCTTATGATTGGTAACTATGCACTAACGCCAATAGCAACAGACCGCCTCCACGTCCTTGAACACATCTTGTTTTTGCTAACCCACATCATGTGCACTATCAGAAGTTTCTCAGTTGTTATTCTTAGCTGTCCTTTCCAGCGGCCTGTTCAGTTATGCTATTTTGCTTAAGCGGCCTAGTCATGCTAACTCTCAAGCTACATCAACCCCAACAGAGTGGGACAGTATGCAAGAAATTTGTTGAAGGAACCTATACAGCTTTGACACCAGCAGCTGAACTGGGAATAAGAAGGTAGCCTGAAAGTCACTAGATCTGATATGGGAGCAATCTAAACTGTTTGTATACCACTGGGTGCATCAATGCTAAGAAAGAAATTTAATAGGAAAAAATAAAATCGGGTACAGAGAGAAACTGTCTGTAGAAGACAAAACTGTGAGAGAAAAAAATTAGGAGAAAATAAAACCTTTAATTACAAGTATGAGCACTGCTGGGGGAATAGAACTGTTGGAAAAACAGAAATGGGAGGGCTACTCCAAGCAAGACAATAAGGAAACAACACTCCAAGAAGGGCAGGAAAAAGACGAGCTACTGCAACCTCAAGTGCAATTCTTCACATTGTGCACCTCTGAATAACGTTACAACAGATGGTCAATGCACTCACTTAAATAAAATGGTTTCTCAAAAGTCATTCAGCGACTGCACTTCAAGAGTAGATCTAAGAAGTCTATTCAGTATTAACCGAAATCTGGTGTTTTATTGGAGAGGAACTGTAGGAGGACAGCTCTGCACGACCGTACAGAACACTCACTCTGCAAAGAGGGAAGGAGTATAAAAAGAAATTTGGGGCATGTCAGATCGAACTAACCTTTGGGACAGATTGTACTTTTGTAAAAATGTTTAAAGCAGAGGAGAATGACAAAGCTAGGATGTGGAAAAAAGACATCCTGGCAAAGGCTGCAAAATGATTACAACAGCAACTGCTGCGCAAGTATCAAGCATGTTAAAACTCCAAAGAGGACTGACACCAGTCATTTAAGACACCTGTTGTTTGGACTGACGAAATCACTGTTGCGGGAATCATGAAACAATATAACCAACTCACTTCCATGTCAGGATACTTGCACTTGTGTACCAGCCTTGTAAAAGATCTCTGGCTCTGTTTTTAATATTTTTTTTTAAATCAGGATGTTCTGACTGTTTCATGGATACCTGCTAAGGCCTTCTGTTTACCTTCTATCCAACAGGCTGTGGTGCCATACGTACAAAAGAAGAAAGAACCATGGTCACTGCTGCAAAAATGATAAATCTTTTCATTGCTTGACTATTTACAAAGTGCCAGCTATATGATAAACCTTGTGCGGATCTTGCAAAAAACTTCCTTTTTAGCCAACAGTTTTGATAACGAAGTATTACAGAATTAGCCATGAAAACAAAAACATGTAGTCGATTTATTCCATTCACTTACCAGAACAAGTTTCTGCTTTATGCTCAACATTAGTGAGACAAAACATATCCAGTTACAAAGTATTAATCACTACATGCACAAGTATTATAAAAGCATTGTCTCAATTTCTTTAGATTTTTTTGCAAGGCATGCGACTGCTCAAGTAAACTTAGATCACCAGTCATCACTATTTACATTTCAATACAATATGAACACAAATATCAAGATTAATGTAAGATTAAAGTAGCTAATGGCATGCATTACTAAGATAAAAACCCAAGATTGATGACAAGTCAATAAAATTATTATATACACAATGTGGACCTTGCACCAATCAAAGGCTTATTAAATACGTGAGATGATAGCTGGTTATCTGCCTTTCAGCAGAAGAACCTTCCTCAGTCACTATAAAACATACATTAAACAGAACAGAAAACTAACTGGTTTAGCTTATTATGCTTAAGCGAATAATAAAATTTTGCTCTATGCAGTTAGTGCGTGCCCCTTAGCTTTAGCTCAGTGAAAACACGTCGGCTATACCTGCTGCTTCATCTCCCTGTTATAAAAGAGATTGGAAACAAATGCTGAAACGACGTCTTCCTGTGGTCAACTCTGTTCTTACTGAATGTTGCTGATATCAAGAGCTTTGTACCTATTCCCTCTTTCCTGAATGCTCTGCTTACACATCTGTGCAGCAGGTAAGACAGGAGTGATCAGTGCAGAGAAGGGGTATCCCAGATGTTCAGTCATGCCTATGCTAAGCTGTAGTTACAAAATAATAAGTACAGTAAGCTGTAACAAAAGGTCTCAGTTGCAATACCTCTGGTCAGGCACCACAGGCACGCACACATGACCCTTTCTTTCCCCCCTCAGTTCACCTAAAATGTTTTGACTCTCTACTTTCAGCCTCAAGTGAAGAAGTGCCCCACATTCTGTCCATTTTTTTATCCTGACCTGACTTGAAGTCCTGACTTCCAAATACAGTGCTCTGTTCCCAAACTCCAGATTCTGAACAAGCAGTGTTTTCTCCTGCTTTCCTAGTTGGAGTCCTGGTGAACATTAACAATACCAGCAGTGTATCTAGACAACCTGGTATATTAACCTAGGTCTGCTATTACCATCAGATACACATCTCTCTTTCTACCTCTTACTGCTATGAATATTCTTGATCAGACAAAAGAATCCTGAATAGTATCATAAAAATCTTTGTGGAACCAAAAATTTTATCTCTGTCATTGAATATTTCTATTTACAGAGTGTCCTCAGATACGCATAATTTACTCACGACCTTGCAGTGAAGGAACAAGTGTACAGGTGGATTAAGTCTTACAGTGTTAACGCTTAGGATGTAGCCTGAGTACTAACACCCTGCTGTAGCCAGGAAAATTGTTTCTGGATCAAGGACAAAGCAAACCCTATGAATCAAAGCATTTACAGATCTCACCTGGTGAAATTAAACTAGGGTTTTGTTATTCATGTGAATCTGTCCAATGGAAATAAGCCAGTAAAGCTTTGAAAGCCTCTTGTGGAATCCACAGTCATTCCATACAGCTTTGCTGAAACAGGATTTCTGAGACAGGTTCCCTGCTAGGTGCCTGTGGTTCCTGTTTTTGGTGAACAAGAACTTGCATCCAGCTCTGCAAAACAAAGCTGAAAAGGCAAACAAGGAAAGCTTTTCTTTCTACACAGATAACTCAGGAAACCGTCTATAGCAAAAGGAAACGTTCCAAGTTTGGAAAAAAAAATACTTCTTGCTCTCTTCCTTGATCATGGTAGCAACTGTGCATTTCAGTGTTTCATGGGAAGATATTTGTATTTGCTCTCCAGTGTTCAGATACGGAGCATGGAAATCAAGGTCATACCACGTAACCACGTACTGTAGCAATGGCATATCGTAGCATGGTACAGACATTCTTTACATTTTTCAGTATAAAATTTACAAAATATAGTAAAAAATGGCATCAGATGAATCAAGATCTGATAAACAGTCTGCACTTCATACTTAGACTTTCATAAACCCCAATTTTGGTGGCTGGCTCTCCACCTCAGAAATCAGGGATCTGATGAAGATATGTCACACCCGCTTAAGAATTCATCATAGTATAACTGAGCCCATCTACAATGGATAAGAAGTTTAAAGCTTCAATTCAGAAATACAGTAAACTAAGATTTAATACTAGAGATTACTATTTCTCTAATACTTCAAAACAAAAAATAAAGAGCAACGAAAAGTGAAAAACTTGTGAAAGTGGTAACTTGTGTGGTGCTCTGTTCTAGTCTATCAGATACCACATCAAACTTGCCAAACAATACTTAAAATGTGAATCACATTTTCAAAATACTATTAGTGGTACTGACAATTAACTTCTCCTGATAACTTACAAGAGTTTGGTCATCTTTGACTTTTTCCCTAAAAACGGAAAGACTTTTTAAGAGTCTTAGCCACTTCTTTGTGAACAGTGGTTCCCACCTTAATACTTTAAATAGACAATGTGTTCCTTTGAGCTGTATGGTAAGTGAACAAGTCTTACCTCTCTTTCATACAGCATTCTCTAGTGAAGAACTGAAGTGTGACTTCTCTCCATCATAGTGGAGCAACTTCTGCTGCCAGACACATGTGCACAGTTCCAGGTGGAGACACCCAGAGAAATCAGCACAAAGGACTTTGCTGGCAACCTAAAGCCAGTGCACAGCTAAGCTGAACTGATTCATATTACACAAATGAAAGCACATCACAGAATAGTATCACAGAATAGTAGGGGTTGGAAGGGACCTCTGTGGGTCATCTAGTCCAACCCCCATTCTGAAGTTAAAGTGATAGAATAACAAAACAAAAATCAATCCGGTACTGTTTCCCCTAAAGCAAATCAGAGTTTTGCAGCAGTGTTTAATGGCAACAGGGACAGGCTGAAATTGCTACTAAGCCTAAGAAACTTGGAAAGCGTACTTCTACCTCTCTTGATGATATATAAAGCTTAATTTTTTATCAAGAATTTTTAAAAAATAGCAAGGGGATTATCAGAAAACGGAGAAATTTTAAGTTTGCTAGGTGTGTAAGTCTTTTAATAAGAACTACTACTGTCTATATTTTCAACAGTGAGTTACACTGTGACCAGGCTACCTCATACCTTCAAAGTGGTATTTTACCAGGTAAATGCTGAAAAATACGTTTTTTTAACTCCTCTGTGAGAAGAAATGTTACATTATTTAGGCTTTGACAAAACTCCAGCTCTATACAGTTATTGCATAGCTATCAAGTTAAAGAGATGCATGTATATCTGACAAAAAAAAGAAGATGCTATTAGAAATAATATCACTATGTGGAAACACCATTCTTTGTCTTCCACTTGCATATACAGATGTAGAGCTAAAAACTTGAAGTGTGAATGTGTGGGAAGAATAAATGTGATGTTTAACCCACAGAATATCTTTTGGTTCTTCATGAGGGCTTGTGGGGGCAGTCTGCAGGTCATCTGAAAGCACTCAAGTACATACATCCATGCTCTGGATCTACTGGACTTATATTACATCAGAGTCCAGGTATCTTCCAAAAGACTTAGTGTTTACCCTAAATTTATCTATTCCTTCACAGGTCTTCTTCCTTCTTTCTTTAACTTTCCTTCTTCTATGCTTTGCTGTTGGGGGGAAAGACAGAGGGAAGTGTTTCTCCTTTGAACCAGAAAGTGCTGCTGGATACACCGATCCCCTGCCTCATTTAGGGCTCTCAAGTGGTATCTCAGTTGGATGCCATGGATGTGATTCACTTTCGTTTGTCCCTCTGTGCTGTACTGTCTACCTGTGCCAAATACCTGTTAAGTGACAGCAGAGAATTAGGGTGACCTCACTGGCATTGTCTGGCGACAAACACAGTTCAAGAAATGTGTAGCTCTTTTCCTTTGCCCCTGCAACGTCTTTAATTCTACCTTTTTAGATGCTTGCTTTAAAAAACAGTTTATTTCAAAGATACCGTTTAAAGCTTAATACTTTACGAACTGTAAGAATCAACACCATTCGAACTGTGGAAGTGGAAATGAGCTGTGTCAATCAGCGTTTCCACAAGAGAAAACCTATCTTATAAGTACAATGCTAGGTTCCTGATTTTATAGCCTGATAATCTAGCAGAGCCCATGTTAAGTCTGATTCTCTCGTGAGCCACTTCCTTTCATTATACTAAAAGACTCTTCGCAGTTTTGGGTCCTCCCAGCACTGCCAAATACATAAAAGCCAAACCGTCACAACATGGTACAGATCAGAAGAGATAAATCAGCTACCAAAACCTGCTTGAAGTTTTGTAAGGTATTCAAAAAGATCTTTCTAGTGAGTCACCAGTCTTGCAAAGATAGGTCACATTTAAATTATGAACTAATGCATTATTTATATTGGAGAGATTGTAACTCAGAAACCACAGCTACAAACAGGAGAAAGGTCTATGCAAGAGCAGTGAAATTATACTGCAATTTGCTCAGCTACAAAGATAAATTATTTCTAAGCAATATATACCATAAATAATGGTGCTATACAAATGAGCTGTGCCTGAATTATAGTTGAATAGGACAAAATGCTACCAATTACAGTGAAAAACTGAGTGTGGTTTACAAGATAATGACAGTCCCCACAGACAGAAGAATACATGGTTCCAAGTGGGCTGCAAACCACAATTTAAGCCAGAAGCTCCACCGACAAAACTGACCGCTAGAATTCTGAAGAAGGAGTCAATCATGAAATAAAAATACCAGGTATTATCAGATTTAAATTGGAAAATCTATGATGTAGGAAAAGTAAGTTTATCATGCATGAGAAGGAGAAAGAATACTAGTGAACATGTGATCTGGAGACAGATAACAACGTTAAAAAGAATTTCGGTCTAAAACAACTTCTTATATACCCTCCAGCCTTCTCTTTTCCAGGCTGAACAGTCCCAGCTTTCTCCGCCTCTTCTCATAGGAGATATGTTCCAGTCCCTTATTGGTCTTAGTGGCCCTTTGCTGGACTCTCTCCAGTATGTCCATGTCTCTCTTGTACTGGGGAGCCCTGGGCTGGACACAGCAGCCTCACCAGTGCTGATCAAAGGACAATGATCACCGCCCTCAGCCTGCTAGTAATACTGCTCCTAATGCAGCCCAGTATACTGCTGGCCACCTTTGCCACAAGGGTGCACTGCTGATTCATGGTCAGCTTAGTGTCCACCAGGACCACCAGGGCCTTCTCTGCAAAGCTGCTTTCCAGCTGGTCAGCCTCCAACTTGTACTGGTGCATGGGGTTAACTTACCTCAGGCTCAGGACTTTTCACTTATCTTCGTCGAACTTCATGAGGTTCCTGTCAGCCCATTTCTCCAGCCTTCTATGGTCCCTCTGGATGTCAGCACAACCTTCTGGAATGTCAGCCACTCCTCCCAGTTTTGTATCACCTACAAACTTGCTGAGGATGCACTCTGTCCCAGCATTCAGGTCATTAAAACGCTAAACAGCACTGACCTGGGGTATCAATCAGGTGACCACTAGTCATTTGCCTTCAACTGGACTTTGTGTCATTGATCCCAAGCATCTGGGCCCAGCCCTTAAACTAGTTTTCAACCAACCTCACTATCCACTTCTCTAACGTACTTTTCAGCTTGTCTATAAGGATGTTAAGGGAGACACTGTCAAAGGCTTTACTAAACACAAGGTAAACAACATCCACTGCTCACCCCTTGTCCACCAAGCCAGTCATCTTATTGTAGAAGGCTATAGGGTTGATCAAGCATGACTTTCCCTTCATAAATCCATGATGACTACCCTCAGTGACCTTCTTGCTCTTCATGCGTTTGGAAATGGTTCCCAAGAAGATACTATCCATCACCTTCCCAGAGACTCACCAGCCTGTGGCTCCCCAGATCTTCCTTCTTGCCTCTCTTCAAGATAAGAGGGACATTTGCTGTCTTGCAATCTTCTGGAACTTCTCCCATTTGCCACAGCCTTTTAAAGTTGATTGAGAGTGGCCTTGCAATGGTATCAGCCGGCTCCTGCAGCACTTGTGGGCGCAACCAGTCAGGCCCCAGGGACTTAGGTATGCCCAGCTTGTTCAAAGTACTCCCTAACCTGGTCCTCCTCCATGGAGGGTAAGTATTCCTTGTTCCAGACTTTTCCTCTGGTCTGAGGGGCTCGAGATTCCCAACAGCCAGTTTTACTGGCAAAGCCTGAGATAAAAGAAGGCATTCAGTACCTCTGCCCGTTCCACGTTATTTGTCACCAGTTTTCCTGCCCTATTCAGCAGCGGGCCCACATTTTCCCTAGTCTTCCTTTTCTTGTTTAGGTACTCGTAGAATCCTTTCTAGTTACCCTTGTTTATTTCCCTCAATAAACTCACATACGATTTTTTAAACTCACTAAGATTTGAAGTTATTTTCCTCATAGGCTGGAAAAGAGGGCGTTTTTTTTCTTTGAAATCTTGGGAACCACTCAGATGAGGGCCTTCCAAGCTGACAGAATTTGTGAACCTTTTGCAATGTATGGGCCTCGTGAGCCAGGATTCCTACTAGATTAGACGTAACTTCTCATACGGTCATAAAAGGCTAGTATTTGAGAATCCTGAGTTTACCCAACAGTGAAACATGATATCACACAGTTTACACCAAGGCTGTCAATAGGATTTACTTGAAGGAAAAAAATGTACTATGTGCTGTTAAGTATTAAATGTATTGTAAAGCCCAGAATTTTACCTGCAAAGAAAACTCGAGATAAAGAAAATAAAATCAAATGAAGTGCTGCAGACAAGTGAAAGGCACATGAGGAAATAAAAACAGCAGATAAGAGTTACTGAAGTTAGGACACACGGCTTAATTATGCTATCCTCATGAAAAATACCACAAGATCATTAGCAGCCAGCAGGGATAAGTACCTCAGTTTTATTACTCACAAGAAACATTCAAGATATGTGAACATATGCTTTAAAATGTCAGCGTCTCATTCTGACCTCTTCTTAGATGTCTAATTCATTACTCTTACATCCTAATACATTTTAATTTCTGCCATGTTCTGGAAACTTCCTACAGCACAATATTCACAACAAAATCTTGACTTGTAGATGGTGTCAAAGCATCTCACTTTAATTCCCAAATACACTGTTCTAATATAATTTAGGACTGTAACCTAATTCATAGACATGGGTTTTACTTCCATCTATGACTATAAACAGACTCATGAGCCATAGGATGCCCACTGGCCATGCTGGTGCTCCTCTCCGGCAAGGTGTCCTGGGTGGGAGTGTTCAAAGTAAGCTTTTAAAATGGCTCCATTTCCCACTGCCATCTAAGGTGTGCCGATGCCATGCTCTAAACAGGGCCTCCTCTGCCACAACACTTCATCAACAGATCAGTAACGCTTCCCTCACACTTCCCTTGTCTGGGCCATACGTCTCACTACAATACAGCCCCTTGAGGCAGTCAGCTAACATTCACTCCACCACAGCAGCATGCTCTAACAAGCTGACAGTCAGGATGCACTTGCAGGGCAAGGGAAGAGCCGGGAGGAACAGAGGAATGATGAACAACCATGACACCAAGCACCCAGCTCATCTTACAGACTGTGATTACAGGTGAAGTCTGCTATAAACTCTGTATCCCTTTTTGATTCACTGCAGGCATAACAAAGTGTCTGGAGAAAATTAGAGAATCTCCTGCCTGCTACTCCTTGGTAAATCTGGGATCATATTATTTTCCAGACATAGACAGGGTTGCTAACACCAGGATGCAAAAGGATTTTTTTAAGGTGCTGTGGCACAGTGATGCGGACAACAGAGAGAAAGCATGAAGATTTCCAGGTTCTAATCTGCCCATTTGGTCCAGATATAGGTACCCAGTGCCTTCCAGATGCTGACTGCGTAAACACTTCTTGACTCCCTCTGAAAGGGTGAGCATTCTCTCCTTTTCATTTCCTAGACTACAGCATTCACACATATCCTGATTTTTATTTCAACAGAAAAGATCTAAATAGAAATTTCCGCAGTCAAAAGGGGCAACCTTGTTGCATAAGCCTAAAAGGTTAAATACACCTTAGAAAAATAATAGATCCAGAATAACTTTCTTCATTTGAAGAGACTCTGTTAATGGCTTTGGTACATTTTAAGCTCCACGCCACCTGAACGTGCTCCTCCCTCACCCCTGACCCTCTCCCCGCCTTTTTTTACCCAGAAGCGTTTACATCTTGGTACACTACAAATACGGTTAGCTTTTGACAGGGACATCTAGTCCACCAAGATCTCTCTCACTGTAAGGCACAGTCACTTTTTTTTGTGCATAGCAATGATAGCTTTGCACACAAAAACTCAGGTCTCTTCTTTCCATCCTTCAGCAAAGAAAGAAACAGCTCACCTGGCTACCATCTGCTTTGGAAAATATTGAGACCATTGAGACCATTACATCTGAGCACAACACACAGAATATAGTGAACAGAGACAGATGAGTATCCTAAGACAACACCGCTTGGTTTATGAACATTTCCATTTACCATAACCCCTTTGCACTGCAACATTTGCTAGATTTAGGGTAAGACAGGGTAAGCAGTGGAAGCTTTGAGAGTTAGCTGTAGAACCTGAAAAAGACAAAAATGTATTAGAGCTTTCTGCATTAAATCCCCATCGTATACAACTACAGATCATTTCTATCTTTGCATTAATTTCTAGCCTTTTAAAAGAAGTAAGAAGCTGAATACGCACCATGTCTATAATTATGTTAAGCAAGTGAAATCATGCTAAGTGCTGTACTTAGGAAAATTAAAGTAGCTCCTTAAAAAAATCCCTTTTTTCACTGTAAAAGAAACCATAATGTGATGGGGCTATTTCAGTGACTTCTCAGAACTGTGTTGTGTACAAGACCCTGTACACAGAAGTAACCTCAAATAACTTCTTTCCTGGAGGCTGATTAGTTCAGACAAGACTGAGGAAGCAATAGGAAACCTGAACTGACAGGCCCTGGTACCATCTGCAGCTCTGGAGGAGGAGGAGGCAAACAACCAATCCTCAGATAGACTCAGGTGTGGTGAAAAGCCACCTACCTGCAAGTGATTTTCTGTGGGATGAAGCTGAGCAGCCAGGCTATCAGTATACACACGTACACAATCAATCACCCACCCAGCTCCAACTTTGTGAAGCTGGTTATCCTAAGGACAATATAACATAGCTTTTGTGGATGCCTAGTTTCTCTCATCATGAAGGATTCTCTTTTCCTTTGATGGAAGCACACTGATTAGATCCCAGCTGATTTGGATTGGTATTATGGGAACCAATATCAGAACAACAGATGGCATCACCTCTAGTTAAATTTCATGTTCTTTCATTCAGATCTTCAGAGTGCCGCTGGGAAGTTGATTCCAACTATATATATCTGCTGGACCTTGGCCTCTTTAGCTGTCAATCGGCCAGAAAATTTTGAGGCCAATATTAATGTTGATAAATGTCTTCCATTTTAGGGGACAGTGCCATTCCTTCTGCCCAAAAGGTTTTGTCAGTGACCTCTCAAGTCACCTTTCTGTTTAATGAACAAATGAATAAGGGAAAGTGTTATACAATTACCTTTACATCTTCCTTTATAAATACAGACCCTGACTTTGTCAGAATTCAGCAGACATACAGAAACTAGGAGATCAAACTGACTTAGGAACAAACAAACAAAAAACGGATTTCATGTGAAAAAACAGTGGAACTATTTAAAAGGAAACAGTGGGATCCTGGTAGTACCTTCTGCTGGGAACACAGGAAACCTTTTTACCCATGCATTCTCAGGGCAACGTCTGAACCATTGTTCTCCTAAAGTTCCAAACGACCCGAGTCCTAGCTATAACTGATTTCTCCTATTGATGGCTGAATAGCCCACTTCTCCTTTAACATCAAACCCTGCAAAGTGATTTGTTATTTCTCTGCAACAGAACTAATTTCAACATGCTGTCAAGAGGACATCCGAAATATTATCTGTAGAATTTGCTTAGTTTAGAATGGGAGAACTTATTTTGTAAGTAGGAGAAGTTCTCCAAGTGATAAAATGTTTCTGGAAAAAAACAGCTCTATGACTATACAATAAAGGGTAACAAATCAGCTACTCTCTTGCTGGAAAGTTGTCTTGAAAACTTCCTGTAAGTATCAGCTCAGTGTTCAAAAGCAGCAAAAAAGGCAAACAGAATGCTAAGAACTACTACAGAATGAAATAAGACTAAATGATTTTGAAAGTAGCATTTTGCCACTACAGATATCCACGGTGACTCAGATCTGAATAGAGCATGTGTTTTTTCCTATCTCATCTCAAAGAGTAAGAGGTTAAAAAGGTCTTGGAAAAGGACAGCTAAGAGGTACTACACTGCAAGCCTACAAAATGAACGGTGTGGTAAACCGGCACTAGGAATGAGCAGCCATCACTCACAGTACAAGAACTCAAAAGAATCCACCGCAGTCACCAGGCAGCACAGTTAAACAGAAGGAAGTCCTTCCTCATGCTCTTCCACTGCAGAGATCGTTACCTTTGTGTTTCAAGGGGAAGGGGGAGCAAGGGAGGGACAGGGAGCAAAAAGCAGAAGAGAGTTCAAAACAGAGTAAAAAAAGTACAAGGAAGATAAACACGGATGCCCCTCAATCAAGAATTTCTTAAACTACTGATGGCTGGAAAGTAGCCCAGGGAAATATTATCGTGCACTTCTCCTGTTTCTTGAATGTTTTCCCTAGGCATCTGTTGGATACCATGAAACATGAGGGCTGATGCAATTCTTGCCTGATGTTGATGGCCTCCTTTTTAGAAAGGCATTGTCAGGAAGCAGCAAGAGTGGGCTAACTCTGTAAGGGAGGAGTTGCTGGGAGCTTAGAGTGAAAGCAAGGCAGGCAGGGCATGAATCTCACGAATAGGACCCACAGTACTGAGCGAGATGAGCCCTGTCAGTCTGCTGCTCCGGACCATCAGCTGACCTGGCGACAAGGCAGGTCAAGCCAGGAGATGAAGTCGGTGGGTCAGGGTCAGGGCTTGAATCAGCGAGGCACATGGCCAGGCACTGGCAGAGCTGCAGCGTAGCTCAGACAAAGCTGAGAGGGGAAGCCTAAAAGCAAAGCGGTGGGGAAGCCGTTTCTCCTCGTGTCTTTTCCTTACAAAGCCCTCCCCACGCAGGTCTCACATTCCAGGCCAGACAGCTGCATTAAGGGCTGGCCCTGAGCCCAGGCACCCCTCGGGGCGGTGAGAGGCCAGAGGCCACGCTCAAGACCCCGGCATTTGTTTGTGCAGGGGTTCCCATGTTCCACCACACAGTGAGTGCTACGTAAGCTTCCTGCCGCATTTCACACATACAAACCCCACTTCTTTTTCAAGTGCCGAACTCCATTTACCTAAGAATTAGACTTCACCTCCGTGTATTCAGGGCACATATTTCTGCTCCACTGTCATCATAACACTAGTTTCATTAGTATTTTTTCTCTTCGTTTAGAAAAAGCATGTTATGATAATGTCTGATCTGTTTCCTTTTATCACTTGTAGCCTATCATTACAACCTGCTACGCTGTTGGTGGGCATGGCCTTTGAAACCCATTCCTTTCAGAAAATTGCCAGAACTCAGCGTAACAAACTTCAGGTCACAACATATGACATTTTTCATCAGACAAACATTTAATTAACCATTAGTTCAAGAACGGCAAACACAGGTTGCTGGTTATGTTTTATTCCTATCTGAGGGATGTATATTGCTTTAATTACATCCTCAACTGGTAGATGCAGATCTGTTACTGAGACGATGTGTGCCTCTGCAAATCTTTTAATGTTCAATTACATTCATTTTCTCCTTCAAATCCAAAACATACAAAAGCATTCTCACACTCCGATTTCATGATTAACCCTTAGCAACTGCTCTCTTCAAAGAAAGACATAAAACTAGGGTTTTTAGACATGTATGGTTCATTAAGCACTTACATTTCTTAGAAATCTCCTCGAGTTTCGATGGTTCAGCAAATTCACTCTCAGCTGCCAAAATGCTTTTAGATTCTCCTGCTCTTAACAGAACTGCCGTCAGAGTTTTAACAGGTGAAAATTGCTTTGTTCTTTGTATGTTCTATGCTACAATAATTCATTTGGCAGTCGGCACATTTTTTAAAAAGTACACTGAGGATTTCCCATTGGAAAGAGAGTAAACTGTGTATTATTTGTACCTTAGCTTCACTTCTCTTCACATTGATTCGTCTTTTCCCATGCAAAGAGCACACCTAACAAGACCCTGTACATTCTTCTCGCCACAGGAAGGTGAAACAAGCAGGAGCAGAAACCTCACACGCTCCCCAAAGATGCCACTACAGTGATGGAGGAGATAGCTTAGTCACAGAATACAAGCAACTACACGGCTGAAGGAAGAAAAACCAGTGCTTATTACGTTGGAGATAACTGCTGGGTCAAAGAGGTTAAGAATAAAGTTCTAACTCTTAATATTTGATAGAGAAGGAACTTAAGGCCTTGGAGAAAACAGTGTCAAAGGAATATACAATATCCCTCAGCCTGTAGCATTTATTATTGCCTCTTGAATAGTCTCCTCTGCACGCAATGAAGAGTAGAAGACAAGCGGAATTTAGAGCAAAAGTCTCTGAATTACCTTCTAAACTACACTGTTCTACAGTAATTGTGGTAGAAGTTCATGGAAACTAGCTGGCAGATCTGGTTAGCTGACACAGATGATCATAACTGGTGTGAAAACACATCTCACTCTGCACAGAGTGAGATCAGACTGGAAAGAGATTAGGATGGAACCATGGAGAGGGATTTGCAGGCAACTTTTGGAAAAAAAAAAATTATAGTCAATGACTTCAGAAAGGAAAACAAATTCTATTACCATAAACAGCCTGCCTGACAAATACTGTCAATTGTTAATAAGAAATTCTTATTTTCTCCTCCCATCTAAAACAGTCTCTCAAATTTTACTTGCTGAAATCCATGACGACTTGGTTTGAGTTCCAGTGTGGTCAGGATTAGCAGGCTTAAAAGGACTTGTGCATTTGAAAGTTTTAACATTTTAAAGTTTTAAATGTGACAAAAGCCCTTATATACGGACAATATCTACTAACCTGAGGGCAGATCACAGAAAGTGTAGCTACCATGTTAATGAGATTTAGAAATAGAATATGGGAAGCTGTGAATTTTACAGTATCAGGTGGATTTTACCACTTCAATAATTTGAGTGAAATAGAATATATACATCATGTATTTCTCATCTGTGAACACAGAATAGGATGGATATAACAGGAGAGACTGTACAGTGCAGAACTGACATATGTAATTTTAAAATAATAGCAGGAGGAATGGATAGAAGATTACATACCTTTATTTCAGTAGATATGGAAACGATGAAATCCGGATATTTTATCATCAACATTACAAATGTCATCCACTGGTTATCAGCATTAATTCGAACACAAAGGCATGATGCAGTTGGTGCCTAACAGCACCAAGATCATTATGAAGACAGATGTTGGGCTGAGGACACATTTAATTAGGTTAGCTAGCTACATTACTGAGTGAGTTACTATTTCTGCTTGCTCTGACTAACAAATGGCTTCAGAATGTTGTTAACCACCCATTCTTTTGCATGTTGCTTTTAGCAAACGCTGCTTTCATTTGTAATCCCCCAGTACACACATTGTTTAACTTCTTAGGCACTAGAATCTGGCCTCTAAATAGAATTGGTGGTAGCAGCTGTGAAAAGGATGTGGAAAGATGTCTCAGATAAAATCAGACTGTAATTCCATTAAGAGTAAAAACGAGTGAAAGCAGTGCTTTATGATAAATTTTTGCACAAAGGCCACTTCTAACAATTATCTTCAGGCAAGATGATGGTGAATTCTAGCTAGAAATTCCCACCTACTTTGCCACTGCTTTCAGTCTATTTACTTACCTACCTACCTACCTGCCTATCAATCTTCATTTAGAAATTTGTGAATGTAACTCACAATATAGTGTTTCCACATTGGGTTAGACCAAAGATCCACCTGGTGCATAATCCTGCCTTCTGCAGTGGGCAGTTGCACGTTATGGAAAAATGGATACTACATGAAGGGTATGTTGTAGAGTCATCCTTGCCTTGGCATCTCCTGCCTGTTTCTGGCAGCTGACACTTTTATCATGGAGGGAAATCTTCAGTCACTACAGATACTATTCCACTAGCATGAAAGCTCAGCGTGGACACATAAAAACCGAGGCAGACAAAGTTGTAAGAATTTTTAAAACTGTTACCTTGACACTTGAAGGCTATTCTAATTAACATCATTTGGGTTAGTTACTGGGATAGTATCTTCATCATTTATGACTCTTTTTTTCAAAGAGGAAACACATTCAGAGCAAAACAATAAGGGCAAAAAGACACTGCTTTGTATCACTGAGCTGTGCTCACCTACTGCGCTTCTTTGGGTTTCAGTAAGCCTCTTCATCCTCACGTCAGGAAAACAGATAAGGTTAATGGATGATGTACTTTCCTAAGCATGTTTCTCAGCCTGACTGTACCGCCCTTTAAAATATGAAGCAGACTCTCTGTCATATAAATAATAGTTTACCAGAGACCTTCAAAAAGGTGGTTGATGCCCTTGCCTTTGGCTGTATTTTCTTGACTGTGTCAGATAGGAACAAGAAGAATTGCTCTGTGTAACAGGTGATTAAAACAAAAAACAAAAGAAAAAAAGTACCTATCCCCCCAGCTTTTTCCATGAATACAAATGAAACTGATGGAAACTGAAACCAATGGGCAAGGATGATAAACCACTCAAGTAATGCACTACAAAGGGTAATGCACAAAAAAATGCAGTTATCACCACGTATACTTTTGTAAATTTTCTAGAGAAGATGTGCTCTGCTCTGGCAGATGAAGGCAAGGTAGTTGTTTGAATTTTCCTCTTGACATTTGCAAACTGTTCAGCACTACCAGAAAGTAGTTACTGTTATTCAACCACGTTTTGAACCTTGGGCAGGGTAGTGTAGCTTTCATTTCTATCAGGAAGTGTTGCTAACCCTCATTCTACTTATGAGGTTTATTTCTTGCTTCTACTATTACAGACACCAGCTTTACCAGCACCTTTCTCTGAGGGAAGCTTTTAAAGCTTTTTTTAGTATTACAATTCAGTAACTTAGTTCTGCCAACAAGCTTTTCAGGTATGTGTGTCAAGAGATTTTTTCCAGATTCCCAAGTAAGCAGAAATCAGTTGGGAAAAAAGTATGAGCGGTGAAAACTTAGCAGAGATTGAAGTCTACTTTAAAAATACATACTGACTTATCTTTAATGAATGACAGCCCACCTGCCTGCCTAGTTCCTTCCCTCACAGTCTCCTGTCAAATCAATTTAAGCCCACAGCAACAGGTTCCTCCAAACTACAGGATGATGTCCATGGCACGCAGTCTAAGATCCTTCTAGTCAGATGAGAAAGATAACTGGTAAGCAATCTCCCTGTCTTCATCTCGCTCCACGAGCCTTTCCATCTTATTTTCTCCTCCTGTCCTGTCGAGGAGGCGGAGGGAGAGAGCGGCTGGGTGGGTGTCTGGCAGCCAACCAAGGTCAATGCACCACAGTTGTTTCCATCAACAGATCTTACGTCTGACACCGATGAGAATTCTCAGCTGAACAAACAGTAAACACAGTACAGTAAAAGCTTTGGTTATCCTTTACTGAAATTCCTGTGAAGCTTCTGAAAAGGTTTAAAACACACCAACTTAATTCACGATGGAGAATCGTTAATAATCAAAAAGAAAAATATTACTGGTGTCCAGGGACTAGTTATTCCACCCTTGCAAAACCTTAACTTGCTCATGTAGACTGTACATCTAAAAAGAGGGGTAAAGTAGAACGAGATGTAGTTTTTATTCCATTATACTTGTAGCATCTTATTTTTAAAAGATGATGAAAATACTTGAGGACTTGAGCTTGAGATATACAGAAGATGTATAGTTATTCTCAAATTCAGCTGGGATTATAGGTGCTTAGTGCCTTGAAAAAGGCAGCTCTTACCAATATATTAGTTAAAATAAATATCTGAAAGACCTCTTGTGCATTACTAAAATGTATGATATTAATATCATAAGATGAATCCATTTTGTTTACCTCTAGCAAAGTAGAAAATATGTCTTGGATAGAAAGAAGAAGTCATAAACACAACATAGCTGAGCAGCAAGGGCTTGAAACAAGGTCAAAAGAATTACTTAACAGTAAAGCTAAAGTAAGTTCCAGTGGGAATGATGTTACATTCCCTTAGAATATAACCAAGGATCTGGCTCAGAATATTTTGGATCGTAACTGAACTCTAATATAACTCTCTTCACAAGGCAAGGAGTGAATGCCTTCATCTAACTATCTCAAAAGAAGACAGCTCTGAACTCTGAGATCTGATGCCATTTACATCACACTGCCCCCCAGATTCCTAGGGGCAACAAAAGTGATGGAAAACAGAGGAAGACTACCTCCCTGCTAATATCCCCTGTAATAATTACAGTGAGAAAATATTTAAACATTATCATTGCAGTTTAAATTGAGAAATCATTAATTATCTAGTGACTAGATGTGAGTTTTCAATCATGTTTCATATAATTTAGAAACAAATAGCACATATGCTACAATTCATATGAATTAATGAAAGACAGGAGTAATTATACACAGACCATATGAAAACTACGATACGCTCTTCGGGAATCTCAAAAATCAACAACAAAAATTTGGTTGAATGTAGAAATAAGTAACAGAATGAATACCTATTCAGAGTGATCAACAAGACTGAATCTGGCTACGTGTCAGTCTAGTAACAGAAAAATTTATTTGCCTAAAGGGAGTGCCTTCTTAAGAGTCTGAAACTGAACACTGTTACATTGACATTATGGCTTTACTCCTTACTCTGTTTTGAAGAGTAGTAATTCATACCAAGAAATACCGGAAGACAACTTCTATAAATGATGGCAATTCTGTCTGAATCTTTTGTCACATTTATTCCAACAAGTGTCCAACAAAAACACTACTAAACCTTTTGGGAAAAGAGGTCTGCTGGATTTCAGGAATGACTTCCACCTTACTAAGTCTCTGCTTTCCAACAGATGTAACATAGACACGGAGATCACAACCTCCCGCCGTGGGACTCCACAACATAGAGACAGCTGCAAACAAAGAGGTGATGGAGGTTGTTGCCTTTACAGAACAAAGCCCCACAAAGACCTTCAGTTCTCAAGAAAAGCTGCCTAGTTCTGCCAGCCCTGCTGCAGGACAGGTTGGAGATTAACCCACCAGTTAATGGAGGCTGGGTGATGAAACAGGGGAGTCCTAACTGGACACTTTTTTGGCGTCCAGTTTGGGACCAATTGGGAGCTACACAAAGTGCTGATGTGGCCTTGGACTGCACAGGGCTGTAGCCAGATGAAAAGGTCCCTTCAGAACACGTCACCTGCTGAATCAGACCGGTCTCTGCCTGCCTTGCTCTGCTCCAGCATTTGCTGGGAAGTAGCTTAGGCAGTCAGTGTTACGGTATCTGTAGAAAAGCAGAGGAGATCTGAGGGCAAAGAGGAGATGGTTTTGAGAGGGTGAGTGGTCCAGAGCAGGACTGGATCCCAGAGAGCCCTTACCAGATCACAGGCCTGTCTGGGAATACAATGGGAATATTGCTGGTTAGGAAATTTTGGCATGCACAGCACCAGGAACTCATTCCACTACAGTGATACCACCATATGTTATCTGTCACTAGCTGTCCCTCTTCCCGACACTTGTGTACAGAAAACACATAGTCAAGACAATCATCAGTTTTTGGTAAATGTTTCCATGTTGGAAACCACGCTATTGAGGATCACTGTAAGCAGACAAACAAAGGCTCTCAAGCAGAGAGAAAAAAACCTCACAAGCAATTGTGTTGGCAACTACAGCTTTGTACCAACCAACCTCTAAAGCACGTGCTTTGCCTCAAATGGATACATTTAGGAAGAAAATTTTATGGAGCTTATCACAATTACTTATGCATAACATATGCTACTTTAGATCCAGTTTTGCCTGCAAATACCGGGATTTAGTTCACATAGCACTAAAAAAAAAAATAAAAAAAATGACACCTACATATTAAGAGAGGAAATGAGCAACATGATGAAATCCTAAGCTCAGCGAGGTTAACGCAGACAGAGTTCCACTGAGGATATCTCAACTTCCTTGTCTTTACCTTTTAGTTTAGACAAACCAACCTATTAATTCTCAGTTATTCCTCTTAGTTCATTACGTACAAAGTTTGCTGTTACTACAACTGGCTCCTTGCTAGGCTTCCATCCTATTCTCTTAGCTCTGAATAATGTAATACTTCATGCCACTGATAACATCAGAATTTTTGCACACAGTTGAATACCAATACAGATTAAATGGGAAGGTACTACTGTTTCCATAAGATATGCCTTCTTTCCCTAGAGGACTATAAGTAAGGAAGCATATTATCACTTCATTCAAAAAATAAAAATGCAGTAATGTACAAGTTTAATAGTTTTCACTGCTTAGAGGTTATGTCAAGGGCAGATGATCATCCAGTGATTTAACTCACATGGACAAATCCCATTGTTAATTTTTTTTCCCTCTGTTTCAGCAGAGTTCTGTGGATATTAAAATTGTCATTATCTACCCACAGGCAGTTTCAAAATACCCAGAGGCATCTTGGTTAGCTACAGCTTGAGGTTTTGGAAGAAAGTAGTGCCATACATAGCTGCAAAACCTACAATATGTATATAGAAAAAGATCTGTCATTTCGAGGCATTTCAGCCTGGAAGACATATGCTGGAGGTCTAAAGCTGCCACTGGTACAACAGCCTTAATGTTCCTACGAATTCTACACAAGAACTCTCTAACAGAAACACATTGCTTAAGGCAGTCCTCTACAAGACAGCGGTTTGAAAGATAAATGGATCCCAGGGCTGAAATTGATGGTTTTTCCTAAGTACAAGTGATTATAGCATAATTTCATGAGCTGCTAGCAGAGACTTTACAGTCCCAGCTGGTAATGTAAGTAGACACTGTTGACTTTAGAAGACCTGTTTTCCAAACTGGGAAGAAAAGTACGGACACATCTAAATGGGAAGCAAGTATTGGCAAGATTGTCCAGAGTAAGTGGCTAGGGAGAGCGTGCACCTTGCATCACAGGTCACTCCTGAGGAATGCAGAAAAATGGTGCCGGGAAGTCTCAGGATGCTTGCAGAACTGGTGGAGAGAAGACAGGCTGCGTTACGTATTACCTGCACTAATATGAAAATAATGGCATCCATTAAACACCAAAGAAACTATCCTTAACAAAGTTAGGAAGCTATACTGAGGTAAATGAAATCTTGATGATATTGAACATCTGACACTAGACCAGAAGAGTAGAACTAAACTGTAACACAGAAAAATGTGAATTATCGAATTGCCATTATTCTTCAGTATTTATGCAGAAGCAGAATCACTCATGCTGCAACAATAACAAAATATTTTCTATTGATTAATAGCTTCAGTGATGTGAAGTAGCAATTATTACAGTGATCTTTCAGACTTCTTAGCACTGGGTAAATTCCACCTGAGAGCATCAAAAGAATTAGCTGATAAGACTGTCAAACTGTTAATGTTAATTTCAGAGAAATACTAAGACAGCAGTGGAGATCTGGAGGTCTGAAAAGAACCCCAGTATTATGTCAGTAATTGAAAACGATGACATCAAAATTACAAGATTATGTCAGAAACTAGAGGCAGCTTAGCTTGATATAAATCCTATCAGCAGGACAGGAACCACAATAAAAGGTACAACTAGTGTATAACAAATATGGTAACATTCCAATCACTATAGCTCAAGGAAGGCCAAAATCCAGCAAGGCTGACACAAACCTAGTCGATGGAAGTGATGGTGTCATAATTCAGGGCCAAGCACTCACCTTAGTTAAACAAGACATTCTCAAAAAAAAAAAAAAAAAAAAAAAAA